>Ga0206679_10000427_pt1 | contig 34800 bp, 31 predicted proteins | sample M110012015metaG_FD_155464 | JGI IMG/M metagenome (GOLD analysis project Ga0206679, IMG submission 155464) | Ammonia-oxidizing marine archaeal communities from Monterey Bay, California, United States - M1 100m 12015 | ecosystem: Environmental > Aquatic > Marine > Intertidal zone | place: USA... | reverse complement strand
TGCCGATGCATTTGGGCGAAATCGACTCGCTATACGGTGACAGCAGTCAAGTTCCTGCCTCTGTCGCTTCTCAAATAAAAGTCACACCTCAGGCTTCGCCAATACAACTTATGAAGGCGAAAAAGAATAAAACCGAGCTGAGTAATATTCGTCAAGCCATGGTCAAAGACGGGAAGGCACTTCAGGAGTTTTACAGTTGGCTTGCTAATCAACACGATATCACGGAAGCCGAATGTGCTGACAAAATCAACGCCTGTCGTGCAAATCAAGACGATTACATCGGTCCCAGCTTTGGCAGCATCGTGGGCTCTCGGGGAAATGGGGCGATCATTCACTACGAACCGACGCCTGAAGACTGCGCAACGGTGGAGCCGGGCATGCTGCTCATCGACTCGGGTGGACAATACCTTCAGGGTACGACAGACATAACTAGAACTACATGCATAGGAAAAGCGACGGCCGAACAAAAAAAGCACTATACACTCGTTTTGAAGGGCGTAATTGGACTTTCCACGACCAAATTCGTCAAAGGCACGCGAGGCAATCAACTTGAAGTTTTAGCGCGGCAACATCTTTGGAATCATGGGCTAAACTATGGCCATGGAACTGGACACGGCGTGGGTTATTTACTCAACGTTCACGAAGGCCCTCAATCGTTTGGCACCGGGGCCACAGCTAAAAGCGTGCCTCTCGAATCAGGTATGCTCCTCACCATAGAACCAGGAATTTATATCCCTGACAGTCATGGCATTAGAATCGAAAATTTAGTCGTGGTGAAGGAATCCAAAACCAAAGGTTTCCTTGAATTTGAGACCTTGACCGTCTACATAATTGATGAATCGTTGGTGGACTGGACTTTGATGTCGGAGAAAGAAACGAAGTGGTTGAAAGACTACAACATGTGGTGCCATCAAAAACTAAAATAGGAAACAGATTTTCACCGATTAGCTCAATGGAATTCCAGTAAATCTGTGCGCCTGGCTGCATAACGAACTATTTAAATCTTGATTTTCCTAAATTCATTCCATGAAACGACTCCTACTCCTCCTTGTATTCTGCCCATTAATATCCACAGCTCAGTTTGACGAAGTCGGCTGGTACAGCTATGGATACTCCTTACAGGAAAACTGGGGCAATGACGTCAACTACTACTACACGTGGATTTGGCCAGATTCATTGACAACCGTTGGTTACAGCAGTGGCCCCGGCGACCCTTGGATGCACGGAATTGGACAGGTTTTCGACCCGACATCAGGATGGTGGGACGACGGCGTGCTGACGCCGATTGGCGATGATCAACCGTACATGGTAGACTCGGTGAGGCTTTGGTATCGCTATTTCAGAATTCAAGAAGAAGCCCCAGACACACTCATCATGCAATTCTTCAAGGAAGAAAACACGACAGCGTTGTATGAAGATCCATGGGAAGGCGATCCAACCTACGGCGGTCGATCTTATGCAGTCATTGACTACGATACTACTGCGATGAGGAGCCTCAATCCTCATTCTGAATGGATTGAACTACTCGATTATGAGGATGTCTATGACCAAGGAACTTCGAAAAGTTATTTCATTGGAGAAGCCATCGATCCCGGAGAGATTGTGGCGTTCAACTACACCTATCAGCCAGGCAATCCTTTTAACGAAGGAGACACGCTTGATTGGTATTTTGACCAGGTTCAAACAAACTACATCAATGGTTTTCACGGCTACTATTTCGTTGACAATGACCTCGTTTACGAGACAGGAATCTACAACCATGGGATCATCGCTACAGATGCGAGTAGATATGCGGACAATTGGAATGGCTGGGCAGGTCAGTATTGGCCAGGCATAGCTTCTGGAGGTGGACTTTACCACGCGGATGTAGATTTCCACATCAGTGTTGGAACTCATATACAAGAGAATGAAGGCAGCTTGTCAATGCTAAATGCCTTCCCAAATCCAGCGATTGATAAAGTGACTTTCAAGTTTTTAATGGAAGATTCAGATCGCGTTCAGTTCAGAATTACAGATACTCAAGGCAGAATCGTAGCAGAGGAAAACTGGGGCAATCTTTCCGGAGAGCAAACACGCCAACTCATGATTGATCATCTCCAAACGGGAACTTATTTCTATTCTTTCTTGACGGAGAATGGGATGAAGAGCGGGAGTTTTGTGAAGCGGTGAAAAATCAAGAAGACACAACGCTATAGCTAAACTGCGCTTTAATGCAGTTTAGGTTTTGTTGGCAAATCGTTTTATTCTTTCTTTAAGTCGGGTGGTCAAGAATAATGCTGGGCGCTGTCAATAAAGAGAGCGCAATTCATCAACCTTATACGCATGTTGACCCAGTCCTGATTTCGTAATTTCACAACCAAATTAGAGACCCATGAGATCACTCGCTTTGCTGTTATTTATGTTGACGGCGCAATTGTGTTTCGCACAAACAAGCGAAAAACCGGTTCTTTCCGCTTCAACCAAATCGTATTTGCACAACCTGGCAAAATCCGATTCGGACCTTCCGGTCAATCCCACCAACTACGTCTTTAACCGAGGAAACTCAGGAACGATTTTTACGAGCGCGTTGATCAAGGTCAATGATGAAATCAATGAAGAGGCCTTGAATGAACTTGGGGCCCACGTCGGCACAAAGGCTGGTGATGTTTGGACGGCCAAAGTGCCGATCAACAAAGTCACCGAATTCGTTGAATTCGCCGGCATTTCTTTTATCGAAATGGACCAGCCAGTGGGAGCTCTCATGGACTCAGCACGTGCTAAAACCAATGTGGATCTTGTACATGCAGGAACCGATTTGCCGCAAGCATATAGCGGGGCCGGTGTGGTGGTAGGCATTATCGACTACGGCTTTGATTATACCCATCCAAACTTCTATGATGCATCACTTTCTAACTACCGGGTGAAAAGCGTTTGGGAACAGAAAAACATCTCAGGAACGAATCCATCGTCGTTTGAATACGGCAGTGAGTTTACTGATTCACTGAGCATTGTGACGCAAGGACACGACGCTTCCGAAAACACGTCGCACGGAACTCATGTGGGAGGCATTGCCGGAGGATCAGGAGCTGGCAGCGACAATCCTGAGCAGTATCGGGGAATGGCCCATGAAAGTGATCTTGTGTTTGTTGCCATAGATACAGACGACGAGCTGTGGTTGAGTACGGGAAAAGCCGATTTCGTGGACGGCGTGAATTACATTTTTGAATACGCCGCCTCTGTCGGAAAGCCTGCCGTTGCCAACATCAGTTGGGGAGGGTATGTTGGACCACGCGATGGCACCGGCCTCTTTAGCCAAGCGATCAACAACTTGACGGGCTCAGGAAGAATTTTGGTAAAGTCTGCTGGCAACAGCGGTGGAGACCAACAGCATTTGTACCGGGAGTTTTCTCCGGAAGATTCGCTCGTAAAGTCCTTCGTGAAGTTCAACAATACCCTGCCAGTCAAGTACACCAACATGGATCTCTGGGGTGAAGCGGGAGACTCCTTCTGCATCCAGTTCTCCTTGCACATCGGGCCGAATGAGGTAGATATTTCTGAAGTGTATTGTCCCAACAATGATGTTTCCGAGGTGAAGCTAGTAGGTGGTGGCGGTGACACGTGTCATATTACGCTGTCGACTCTTGTTTCTCAATTTAATAATGGGAAGCCGCACATGTTTCTTGAAATCACCAATCACGCCAGTGAGAATTTGCTGGTCCATATTTCAGCTACATCCGGCCATATTCATGGCTGGCAAGGTCACGTAAGCGGCAACCGAGGATATGCTTCAGAATTTGACAACAACTCGTTTGGCTGGGCGACCGATGGAGACGACGAATACCTCACTGGAGACATGGCGTCGACCCATACATCCATCGTAGTCGGCGCATACAACAGCAAATTGTCTTTCACCAACCTTTCGGGCCAGATAATAAACTACGCACCTTCGGGGTATTTCATCGACGAGTTGACTCCATTCAGTAGTCACGGTCCGACCGCTGACGGACGCCTCAAGCCTGAAATCACGGCCCCTGGAATATGGGTAGCCTCGTCTATCGGTTCGTACGATGAGTCATACATGCCAGGGGGTGATTCGTACAACATAGTGGTGAGCGAGTATACGTCGCCGCTTAATTCAGAAGTATACCGTTTTGCATTGGCAGCGGGAACATCGATGTCGAGCCCTTGTGTGGCAGGTATCATTGCACTCCTGCTTGAACAGAACCCTACGCTCTGGCCGTATCAGGTACGAGAGGTGCTCCAGAATACGGCCATAGTCGACGACTTTACCGGTCCAATTCCTGAAGAAGGCGACTACAGTTGGGGTTGGGGCAAGGCAAATGCCCATGCAGCCATGCTCTACGTGCTAGAAGGAGTTGGAATCTATCACGATGATGCCGGATTAAATCTTCTGCTTTACCCCAATCCGGTAAAAGATGTATACAACATCAACTACGACTCAAATTCGGACGAGATGCTGACAATCAACGTCGTGGACATCAACGGGAAAACAGTAGAGACGCATGCCTGGAAGGTGACGACTGGAGCCAATACCCGAAGGTTTGATATGAGTGGTCTTCCTGCTGGGATTTATTTGGTCAATCTCGTAGGAGGCTCAAGTGCCGGAACGGTGAAGGTGGTGAAGGGATAACTTGGTTATAAGGATAACTGCTATTGAGTTTAGCAGGTAGTCAGGACCTGGCTAGTACTTATTGAGCAGCTTGTTGGTTTTATTATCCGGAGATAATGATTCACGTATAACACCGCTACACGACATGTTACTTGAATCTCTACTTTGATCTCCCAAACCTCCCCACAGCCAAACTCCCCATCTCAACAACAGGTTGCTTTTCAGAGACCAACCCCTCAACCATCTTTCCGGTGATCGGGCCCAAGCTCATGCCTATCATCGCGTGACCAACGGCAACGATGACATGGTCAGAAACTCGTCCAATGTATGGCAACCCATCCGGTGACACTGGGCGTAATCCTCGTTGGACTGAGACTCCGTCAAACCAGTCTTTTTTCACCTCCGGTAAATAGGTCGACGTCGCTTCTATAATAGCCTCTACCCTTCCCTGACTGATCGACAAATCAAGTCCAGCGATTTCCATGGTTCCACCAACGCGAAGAGAATTTTCAAATGGTGTTAATGCGATTTTCGCCTCAGACAAAACAGTCGGATACTTGAGATTGACTGCCGGATTTTGAATCGTCATCGAGTAGCCTTTGCCCGCTTGAAGTGGCATTTTCAATTTCAAATTCCTTACCAATGAACTGCTCCAGCTTCCTCCGGCGAGAACAACCTTTTCAGACACAATCGACTCATTATCAGCAAACTGTACTTCACCACCTTGAATCCCAACGACTTCTTTTTCCCAAAGAAATTCGACGCCATTGGACTTCAGCCATTTCTTTATGGTCGACATAAATTCTCCGGGATGCACGTATCCGTCTGCTGCGATCATCGAACCGCCAATACAATGCGGGGCCATGTCTGGCTCAAGTTGATGGACAGCCGCTTGATTCAATATCTCGACGTCCAACCCCAGTTCAGAACCAGCTTTTTGAACACCTATTTCTGTCTGCATTCCCTTCTCAGTTTGACAGACGGTCAACAGGCCCTTTCTCCCGAATTCAAAATCTAGTCCGCCAATATGAAGCTCTTGATACAAATCCCGACTTAGGAGATTCATTTCTAGAAGAAGACCTTGAGTGCGATCGACATTCTTATGAGTCGCAGATTTATTAAAATGCCACAACCAATGGATCAACTCAGAGTTCAGACGTGGCTTAATGTAAAAGGGGCTGCGCGAATTGAACATCCACTTGAGACCCTTCTTTACCACTCCAGGAGCCGCCAGCGGAATAAAATGGCTTGGGGTCAAATATCCGCAGTTGATGTGCGAACAGCCGGACGAGTCATTTACAGACACTCGATCAATAACCGTCACCGAATACCCAGCCCTACGGAGGTAATACGCTGAACACAGGCCTATTACGCCTGCACCGATGATTGATATTTCTTTTTTCTGATTCAAAATATATTGCGCATTCGTCTTCCAATTTTCCCGCGGATAGCACAGAAAATCTAGAGAAGAAATCCGCGTGATCTGCGGACTGACAAATCATCTCACCGTAAACCCCGTTACAAACGGATCATCATCATCCAACAGAATCGTGTTGTAACCGGTCACCCTAGCCCAGCCTTCAATACTCGGGATGATCGCATTCTGATCGCCCACTTTCACCTGGTCCTCGACTCGCCCAATGAACTGGCTGCCGATAATACTCTCATGAACGAACGAGTCTCCTTTGGACAATTTCCCTTGAGCAGCCCATTGAGCCATTCTGGCTGAAGTACCCGTCCCACAGGGAGAACGATCAATCGCCTTTTCCCCATAAAAAACAGCATTTCTAGCATCTGCATTTTGATCCATCACATCACCAGTCCACAACAAGTGTGACAAGCCGCTGATGTTTGAGTCCTCTGGATGTATGAACTCGTGTGCAACGTTTAGCCTTTCTCTCAAAATCGGGCTCCAGCGAATTAAATCACCAGCGGTGTACGCGTCTAGCCCTTTGTAATTGTCTTGCGGATCAACAATAGCATAGAAATTGCCGCCATAAGCGACATCAATTTTGATCATCCCGAGATCAGGGCATTCCACCTCTATTCCCGTAGAATGCAGGAATGAAGGGATATTCGTCAGCTTCACCGAGCTAACCCGATTAGCTTCCATCTTGTACTCCACATGCACCAATCCAGCAGGTGTTTCCAATCTTAATTTTCCTGGAATCTTCGGGGTCACCAGTCCTTCTTGAATCGCAATCGTAACTGTTCCGATCGTGCCGTGTCCGCACATAGGTAGACATCCGCTCGTCTCGATGTACAGAACTCCAACATCATTTTGGGGATCGCATGGTGGGTAAAGAATGCTTCCCGACATCATATCATTACCACGGGGTTCAAACATTAAACCAAGTCTGATCCAGTCGTATTCTTCCAAAAAATGAAGCCGTTTCTCCATCATCGAATTTCCCTTCAACTCAGGACCGCCAACCTTGACTAGCCTGACAGGATTTCCACAAGTGTGTGCATCGACACATTCGAATCTACTCACCGCCATCTTGTTGATTTTCAAGTGTTTGCCAGACTAATTCTACTGCGCAAAGGTCTTTCAATGCAAAACCCAAGCTCATGTACAGTGTGATCTCCTCACGAGAAAAAAGTTCGTCTACTTGTTCGTCCTGGCGAACTATCATCTCTTTGTCCAATTGGAATCAATCCATCGCCAAATTTGAAGCGGATTTCCATCTTGAAGCGCCTTCGGCAAACGACTCTGCGGCCAGTTTTGAAATGTCTGAGGACGAACAAATCGACGAATGGCCCCAGTTCCCACAGAAGTAAAACGAGAATCCGTAGTCGCAGGATAAGGACCTCCGTGTTGCATGGCAGCGCATACCTCAACGCCAGTAGGCATTTGGTTGAACATGATTCGGCCCACCTTGTGCTCGAGCTCATTGATCGCAGCAGAGTATTCATTGAAATCCATTTCCTCTCCATAAACCGTTCCGGTCAACTGGCCTTCTAATGAACACACGACACTCGCAAGCTCATGAGCATCAGCACATTCCACAACCATCGTAAAAGGACCAAATACCTCTCGATGAAGGTCCGCATTACCAATAAAATCTCCTGCATCAACCGAAACAACAGCAGGCTTACCTGACCATTCAGTATCGTCATGCTCGACAACCGCTTCTGGCCTAATGGAATTGTGGGCTAGCGTTTCTTTCTTGAGCGACTCGTAATTCTTGTGAATGCCTTCGTTCAACATGGTGAAACTTCCAGCCTTTGCAAACTCTTCTTGAAGGGCCTCTTTCAAATGCCCCAAGGCAGGTGATTTGATTGCCACCAAAAGTCCAGGGTTAGTGCAGAATTGACCAACACCCATGGTCACCGATCCCAAAATGATTTGAGCTAATTTATGATTAGTCTCTACCGCTGACGGCAAAAGCAAAACAGGATTGATACTGCCCATTTCAGCGAATACGGGAATCGGTTCGTCCCGCTCTTGAGCCAACTTGTGTAGTGCAAGTCCTCCACGGTGAGAACCCGTAAAAGCAACTGATTTTATCAATGGATGCTTGACCAGCATGGACCCAAGTTCGTAACCATTTCCTGTCAAGGAAGAGAAGACTCCATCTGGCATTTTTGTTTTTTCTGCCGCCGTCTGAATAGCCTTGCTCACCAATTCGTTGGTCCCCAAATGACTTTCATGAGCCTTGACAATCACCGGACAACCAGCTGCAAGAGCGGAAGCTGTGTCACCTCCAGCGGTTGAAAATGCCAATGGGAAATTGCTTGCTGGGAATACAACTACAGGCCCAGTAGAGACCAACATCTTTCTGATGTCAGCGCGAGGAATAGGAGTTCTTTCCAGCAAAGCACAATCGATTGTTGCCTCGACCCAACTTCCTTCCTCAAGAAGGTCTGCAAACATTCGAAGCTGACCAACTGTGCGGCCACGTTCACCTTTGAACCTCGCCTCTGGTAAACCACTTTCTTTCATCGCTCGTTCGATGAGCGCCACGTCTAGTCTCAAAATTTCTTCAGCAATGGCCCGAGGGAACTCAGCTCTTCGCGAACCGCTCAATCTCGAAAATTCAGCAAACGCTCGTTGCGCTTTTTGCACGGCCAATTCAATTTCGTCGGACGAAGCCACGTGAAATTGCTCAGGCAACATCTGCTGCGATTTGGGATCCATTACGGTAACTGTTTCTTGGTTGCCGCTAGACTTTTCCGCCCCGATAATATTTTCTCCAGTTATGTTCATGCTAGTTCGATGGCTTGATAATCAGGTAATTCTGGACGGCATTCTAAACTCGAATCGATAACATGAAGTACATGTTTACGCTCTTCTCCAGATAAATTTAAGCGAGGCGCGCGGACGTTTTCCGACCCCAGTCCAACTCGTGTTTCAGCAAGTTTAATATTCTGAACCAGCTTTGGATTGATGTCCAACTCGCAAAGCGGAAGGAACCATCGGTAAATATCCAGAGCTTCTTGATGTCGACCCGCTTTAGCCAATTTGAAAATGGCAACGGTCTCTCTAGGAAATGCGCAAACTAATCCGGCAACCCAACCGTGAGCACCCATAAAGATACTTTCGAGGGCAAGTGTGTCCACTCCGCCAAGGATTTTGAAACGTTCACCAAAACGATTGAACATACGGGTGATGTTACTTATGTCTCGAGTCGATTCTTTGACGGCTTGAATGTTCTCGCATTCTTGAAGCTTGTCGAACATATCGAGAGTCACTTCAATCTTGTAGTCGATCGGGTTGTTGTAAACCATGATCGGAAGTGGCGTCGACTTAGCAACTGCTTTGTAATACTCCACGGTTTCGTGATCGTCAGCTTTATACCTCATTGGAGGCAGCATCATTAGTCCTTCTGCCCCATTTTCTTCAGCTTTTTGTGCGGCTGAAATTGCATCGACAGTCGTTTGCTCTGCGATATTGAGTACGACCGGAACGCGTCCTGCTGAAACTCCGACAGCCCATCTGACGAGTTGAAGCTTTTCTTCGTCGCGCAAAGAACTTGCTTCGCCGAGCGTTCCTCCAAGCACGATTCCTTCCACTCCAGCATCGATTTGGGCGTTGATGTTGAGCTCAAACATAGCCTGATCTAGTCGATCGTCATCGGTGAATTTGGTAGTCACCGCGGGAAAAATGCCTTTCCAGTTTATGGACATTTCTTACAGTATTTAAGAGTTGAAATAGGTCAAAAAAATTCGTGACTTTGAAGTCATTTGCACATTCGATTCAATCCGAGGATCATGAACAGAGCGCCATTCAAATCCTAAATGAACCGCAAAGTAAAGCGAATGTAGAAATCGCTTTGGAAGGGCAATAAAGTTTAGAGTAAAATCGCGGGGTCTCTTAATGACGCTGTGTTTCACTCAATTTCTCCCTCCACCACTTCATCCACCAAAATCGAATGAAGCCTCACTCCTTTTCCCGAAAAACTAACAGCATAATCTGTCCAGTCTTCTTCGGTTAAGTGACGCGGATCTGGTCGGTAGTAATCGGTCGACATATAGTGAGCACCTGAATTGAACGCAGTTTCCTTTTGAGAATAATCACCGTTTCGGGCTTGCCATGTCCCAACATCGCATCGTGTGCGAATCAAATAGCCTTGTTCGACTAAATCCATCGGCACATCTTCAGGGGTATTGAACATTAGAAATGCAGATTCATCTTCTCCTGGCTCAGCGATAGCAAACATGACTCGCCCATCCAAATTGGGATGCCCATTCATATAAGCATCTGCGTCTGCTCCCCCATTATTGTAGCAGAACATAACCTTCCCACGTGACTGCGAAAGAGACGGCCAGCCTCGAATGAGTATAGCATCATTAAGCGTTTCAGAAGTGCCGCGCACATCTTCCGGCAAAAGCAAATGATCATCTTCAAAGACACTTCGAATCTCTGCATCAAGTGCATCCCAAGATTGATTATCCCAAGGAACGGCCTCTGTGAAACCAAGGCCAGAAATAAAATCATTGATGGATTCTGACTTTGTCTCTATCAGAATCATGATCGGAAAATGATTGGGGTTAACTTCCGACCATGCTTTGATTTCTTCAAGCGCTCCAACAAAAGTCAATTGAGAAGAATTGTAATCCACGTCGAGAATGTGGATCAGCTTCATTCCAGGCTCTAACAAAGATTCTTCTCCAGAAGCTGGGTCTTCTCCCAAAATGAGCTCCAGACCCATGCGATTATAATAATGTCCTCCATCAGGATCGTTGTAGACATCAAGCTCAAACTGCCGAACACCATACGTTTCAAGCTGATCCGTGAACGATTCGTGCCAATAATCGAGCTCTAACGGACTATCGGGAAACACCTGTGCAATAGTAAGCAGGCTGTCAAATATCTGTTGATTGGGGAGCAAATGATAACTGTTATGGCTCCCAATCACTTGAAAATGGTTTATCGGCAAATCACCTACCTGGGTCGCCACTGGCACACCTTCACCAGGATCAACCTTGTCACAGGACGAACATATTAGGGTTGCCAAGGTTATAATTGTATAAATGACGTCTTTCCTCATAGCGATCAAGATGTAACACTATTGTCGATTTCCAATCGATAGAGTAAAGATAAATTTTAGACAATTCACAAATAGGCCGATATTGAACCCCTGTTAAAACTAAATAACAAGGCATGAGATTACTTTCTACTATCCTTCTAATGTTTCTTTCGACGTTGACTTTCGCTACGAGCGACCCGGTTCACGCCTATGATCCATTAGAAATCACATTTCACAATTCACAAGATCAATTGTGGGATTACACATTCCAACAGCAACTAAGAAATCAAGCCAATTGGCAAGCATTTCTGGCTGAGCACGGCACCTGGTATGTCGCTTTCAACGAAGAAGCTCAAAAGCCACACCGCGCATTTGGAACTCCAATCCCAATAAACGGTTCTACGCCACAAGAACAGGCAAAAAACTTCATTGACAACGAACTGGGCACCTTCGGCCTCAGCTCTGACAATCTTGAATTATTCTCTTCACCAACAACAAAAAAGCACGAATGGTTCAACTTCCATCAGGTGCATGAAGGGGTTACTGTCTTAAACAGTAAGGTGGTTATCAAGATCGCCAATGGTAACGTTATCATGTTTGGAGCAGATGCCTTCGACAACATCGATGTAGACACCACACCAACGCTAAGTGCTTTTGGTGCTACGGCTGCTGCATCTGCAGATATGACGAATGAGATCGTTTCAGTGGAAATGATGGGTGACACGAAAATTTTAGCAATTCCGACGTATCGTTCGCATGACGATCATCTCGTTTATGAAGTGATGGTCAAAACAATGGGCGAATTCAACGTCCCTGCTAACTATTACACTATTCTCGACGCACATGATGGAACTATACTGTACCGTCAAAACATGGTAAGCCATTCAGGCTGCGAATCGGAGTGCAAGAAAAAAGGCGACGATAAGAAAGAGGTAAAGACAATGGGAATGCCTGCTGCAGTTGACATTGAAGGTCAAGTTATAGCAACTGTATATCCAGCCTCTCTGATCTTCAACGATGAAGTAGTAGGCCTCCCAAACGTTTCGGTGACTATAAGTGGTACAGAGTATTTCGCAGATGGAGATGGAAACATGAACTTTCCAGTAAGTGGTCCCGTCAATGCGAACTTTGAGTTAAGCGGGCCATGGAGCCATGTGTTTACTGATGGCAACACCCCTGAATTTACAATGCAAGTGCAGGATGGAATGAATTCTATTTCATTCGATAGCGACGCAAACATTAAAGAACTTAGCGCTTATCGAAGTGTAAATATCGTGCACGATCACTGCGCAGACATTATGCCTGAATCATTTACAGGAATGGACTTTTCATTGGCTACAAATGTTGATGTCGCAGGTACTTGTAACGCATTCTACGATGGTTCTTCCATCAACTTCTTCGACGAAGGTGGTGGGTGCAACGCGACATCGTTGATCGCTGACGTAGTGTACCACGAATATGGTCACGGAATCAATGACAACTACTACTCTAGCATAGGGAGTGTTTGGATAAACGGTGCTATGGGCGAAGGCTACGCTGACTATTGGGGGATCACAATTAGTGACAACCCTAACTTAGGTCAAGGATTCAACATTGGCGATGACAATGGCATTCGACGTTATGACATCGATCCCAAAGTATACCCTCAAGATCTAGTTGGTGAGGTACACGCTGATGGTGAAATCATCATGGGAGCTTGGTATGACACGCATTTATTGATGGGTGCCGACTGGAGTGTCACAGATGACTTGTTTGTGCAGGCATACGCTGGACTTCAGGCGACTGCGTTCAATGGATCAGAGGGATCAGCATTTGTTGACGTTCTAATCGACGTTCTCCAAGCTGACGATGATGACATGGACATCACGAATGGAACACCAAACGGAGACGAGATTATAGACGGTTTCGCAATTCACGGAATTACACTTCTCTCAAACGCAGTGTTTGATCATAATAATATTGAGTTTAGTCTTGAAGATGAGCAGATTGATATCAACGCTATTCTAATCCTGAATTTCCCATTTGATGGCTACTTAGACCAAGGAAACTTATACTATAGCCTGAACAACGAAAACGATTGGACTACAGCGGCATTGGCTAACGAATCTGGGAACTTGTGGACTGCAGCTATCCCTGGTCAACCGGCGGGAACGGTTGTTGAGTACTACCTGGGATTAGAAGACATCTTTGGATACCTTTCAAGTGTACAGCCTATTGGTGCAGCAGACGATGATGCGAATCTTCCTTGGTATGTCTTGGTTGGAGTGGAAGAAATTGCTTCGCATAACAGCGATACAACCGAGGATTTCGGTGAGTGGGATACTGGAGTATCTGGAGATCTCGCTACTACGGGAACCTGGGAGCTAAACATTCCCATCGGCTCGTTCGGTGAACCAGGTGATTTTTCTACCGTAGTTGCTCCGTTCTATGAACACACTGGCGGCGCGATAGGTGAATTCTGCTTCCTCACTGGGCAATCACCATCTCCTAACGGTGGTATTGGCGAGAATGACGTCGATGGTGGACATACTACACTTCGCTCGCCTGTGATTGATCTAAGCTCATACGAAACACCAATATTCGAATACTGGCGCTGGTATGTAAATGGACCCGCGAGTGGTGCTAATCCAGGGACAGACTGGTGGCAAGTACAAGTTTCGGACGACGGGGGGAGCAGCTGGACTTACCTAGAAAACACACGCACACAAGATATAAGCTGGAGAAGAAAAGCTTTCCGAGTTGTGGACTACGTTGATGTGACGAGTGAATTTCAAATTCAGCTTATTGCTTCAGATTCGACTTTTATTGGTCAGAATCTCGACGGAGGAAGTTTGATCGAGGCTGCTGTAGATGATATCGTTCTTTATGACCTTGGTGTTCCAGACAACGTAACAGAGAATGACTTTTCTCTTGATTTGATCTTGTATCCAAATCCAGCAACAGACAATCTATTCGTAGAGTTTGAATTGGGGCTGGCAACGAGAGTTTCCATTGAAATAACTGATATGGCTGGTCGTTCAGTTTATGAGGAGAATTTCGGCGAACTGCACAGAGGAAATCAACGTAAAACTGTTCCTATAAAGTCATTGACTGAAGGTGTCTACCTCATGCAAGTGAGACTCGGAGACCAAGTAAACACTGAGACCTTTACTGTTATTGACTAACTGATTATCTAGTTAGTCACTGGAATCCCGTCGGCGCAAGCTGGCGGGATTTCTTTTTTTAAGGAAGTTTTGCGAGAACGGTCTCTACACCTTTGACTTTATCTCCAACTTTGACTTTGATTTCACTTCCCAATGGAACCATAACATCAACTCGAGAACCGAATTTGATGAAGCCGAATTCCTTGCCCTGCTCTACTTTATCGCCCTCTTTAACGTACCAGCAAATTCGTCTAGCTACCGCGCCAGCGATTTGGCGAAAAAGGACTTTTCTTCCTTTAGAATCTTCAGTCACAACCGTGGTCCGTTCATTGTCCGTGCTCGACTTTGGATGCCAAGCTACAAGAAACAAACCTTCGTGATACTTAAAATATTTCACGATTCCAGAGATAGGGTTGAAATTGACATGCACATTGATCGGAGACATAAATACCGAAATCTGAATCGCTTTGCAGTCGAGATATTCCGATTCGTGAATCTCTTCGATCGTCACAACTTTCCCATCGGCTGGGGAGATCAACTCGTCAGGTCCTGCGGCCAATGTTTTTTTAGGAACACGAAAAAATTGTGCTACTAGAATGAAGATTATTAATGAAACAAATAATGTGCTCGAAGTGACGATCTGATTTCCTCCCCAATACTCCAAAGCCACATTGATCAAGGTCAAAACGATGAACAGACCAAGTATGATTTTACTTCCTTCCCTGTGAAATGTCATGGGGGCAATTTAATGGATTATGCTGTGAGCTTGAGAAAACAATACACGCATGGAATAACAAAAAGCAGTGCATCAAATCGGTCGAGCATTCCACCGTGTCCAGGCATGATTTTTCCTGAGTCTTTGACTCCGGAACGACGCTTAAGTTTACTTTCAAAAAGATCTCCTGTCGTTCCGATCGTAGAACATATTAAGGCGATGACCAACCATTGACTAAGACTAGATTCAGTCCAAACCAAAGACAAAACCCATCCTCCTGCGAGAGCCAAAAGCATACCTCCAAATAAGCCTTCCCATGATTTACCTGGCGACACATGCGGAAGCATTTTGTGCTTCCCAATTGCCGATCCGACTAGGAATGCTCCGGTATCATTTATCCAAAGCAGAACGAATGAACCTAAAGCTATTTGCCAGACATAGGTGCCATTGATAAGGGTCAACCAAGTGATAAGTGAGAACGCACCCCCGATGTAGAGGAGACCAAAAATTGAGCGCCATGTGGAACCATCAGACCCTTCTTTCTTGGAGAGAATCTCACCAAACGCCGTAATAATCATGATGGGAACCGCGAGCCACAATAATTCGAAGCTGGCTTCTCCCACGGCTACTAAAAACGATAAGATGTATATGATCAGCGTGGCGATGGTGAACCATGTACCTTGACTTTGCAATTTGGCCAGTTTCACGTATTCCAGTGCGGCGAGCAGTGAAAACAACAAGAATGCTGCGCCAACGTACCAAGGGCCTCCTAAAAAAGATGATATAATGATGGAAATAAAAACCAGACCGGATGCACTTCGAACAAGAATCTCTTTCATGTCATCTGATCTTTGCAAATGTGTTTGGCGCGAATGACATCTTGATTCTTGACATGAATTTCAATGTCACCAAAGTGGTAATTGCTGTCCTGCTTATTTACGATCAACACGGGAATACCTTGAGCTTCGAGCCTCGAACGCATCATCTCCGCGAGGTATAGCTGAGCCTCTGACCATATTTGAACCCAGCCTTCTGGCACGTTAGGATTTTTCTTCTTCGTCTTTCCCTTCGTCAGAAGATGATGTTGGCTCATCCAGTGTGCTTTCTTCACTGTCTTCCTCTGCAGGTGTTTTGACAGCTTCAATATGCCCATCGGCTATCTCTTCACCTTCTTTAGCTTTCGAAGCTTCCTGGCTCGCTTTTCTCTCCAATAACGCTTGCTCCGCCGCTTCTTGTGCATCTGGATAAGGACGCTCGCCTACAATGGTTTGAAGATCCTCCTTAAAAATCACTTCACGATCGAGTAGCGCCTTCGCCAAGTTGCGTAGCTTTTCCTTGTTCTTCTCAAGAATGTCCAATGCCCGAGCGTAAGCCTTTTCGATGATCTTGCTTACTTCTTCGTCGATCACCTTAGCAGTGTCTTCGGAATAGGGCTTTGTAAAACCTGACTCACCGCGTGAATCGTAGAAGCTAATGTTTCCAATTCTCTCGTTAAGACCGTAGACCGAAACCATAGCGTAGGCCTGCTTCGTGACTTTCTCAAGATCGCTCAACGCACCAGTAGAAATCTTACCGAATATTACTTCCTCTGCAGCTCGACCACCTAAGGCAGCACACATTTCATCCAGTATCTGTTCCGTCGTGGTAATCTGACGCTCTTCCGGAAGATACCATGCAGCACCTAAAGATTGTCCGCGCGGAACGATCGTCACTTTCACAAGAGGTGATGCATACTCCAGTAACCAGCTCACTAATGCGTGACCAGCTTCGTGAAATGCAATGGTTTCTTTCTCTCCAGGCGTGATGATCTTATTCTTCTTTTCAAGTCCTCCGATGATACGGTCAACAGCATCTAAAAAGTCTTGCATTTGAACAAGGTCCTTTCCCTTTCTCGCCGCGATCAATGCCGCCTCGTTTGCCATGTTGGCGATATCCGCACCACTAAACCCTGGAGTTTGCTTTGAGAGCAGATCAATGTCTACCGATTTGTCAATCTTAATCGGCTTGAGGTGAACTTCGAAAATCTCCTTCCGCTCGATTAAATCGGGCATATCCACGTATATCTGACGATCGAATCGACCAGCACGCATAAGTGCCCCATCAAGAATATCAGCACGATTTGTAGCGGCCAAGATTATAACACCACTGTTTGTTCCGAAACCATCCATCTCGGTCAATAGTTGATTCAATGTATTCTCACGCTCGTCATTTGAGCCAAAGTTGGCATTCTTGCCTCTTGCTCGACCAATAGCATCGATCTCATCAATAAAAACAATAGCCGGTGATTTTTCTTTCGCTTGTTTAAAGAGGTCACGAACACGCGACGCTCCTACCCCAACAAACATCTCTACGAAGTCAGAACCCGCCAACGAGAAAAATGGGACTTGAGCCTCACCAGCGACTGCTTTTGCTAGCAGAGTCTTTCCTGTACCTGGAGGTCCTACGAGGAGAGCTCCTTTTGGAATCTTAGCACCAAGCTCAGTGTATTTCTTAGGTTTCTTGAGGAAGTCAACAATCTCTTTCAATTCTTCTTTCGCTCCTTCGAGTCCAGCGACATCCCCAAAATTGACGTCTTCACCTTTTCCTTTTTCAAAGAGCTGAGCCTTCGACTTTCCAATGCTGAAAATTTGACCACCACCGCCAGCGCCGCCACCCAGTCTTCGCATGATAAGCAGCCATGCCGCAATCATGATACCGAGCACTACGACCCACATGATGAGTGTTTGACTGAACTCGTTGGTGTGCTTATTATTAACCTCGAAATGATAAAGATTCGAATAGCGATCGATTTTTTCGGCCTCGAAATCGTTGCCTGCGAATTCCACACTAAAATGCGGGCTATCCCCCTTCATTTTACTGAAAAAGCCGTCTGACCTTGTTGTGTCAACTTCGGCTTCGATTCCCCTTTTATTGAGTGTAACCTCGCCAAACTTAGCATCATGCAAAGTGATGCTCTCAATCATGCTGTCCTGGGCGAGCTGATAAAACTTCGTGCTGTTTATCTCCGCACTAGGGCCGCCATTTTGGAACATGAGCATGCCAATCAGGATGGCCCCAATTACGGCATACACCCAGTAGAAGTTCATTGACCTCTTAGGCTGATTCTCTGAGTTGGGATTTGGATTCTGTTGTTCAGACATAAATTGTTTTCAATTTTTACGCTCGTGACTCTACTTCACTAACTTTTGCATCAGCCCAAAGATCTTCCAGTGCGTAATACTCTCGATCTTCTTTGTAAAAAATATGCACTACTGCTTCTGAGTAATCTAGTAAAATCCAATTGGCATTTTGAACACCCTCTTTGTTCCAAGGGCGATCGTTGAGGTCCTTTTGAACTTCCGCTTCTATAGAACGTGCAAGTGACTGCACTTGGGTATTCGAATTACCATGGCAAACTACGAAATAGTCAGCCACAGCGTGGGGTATAGATCGAAGGTCAAGAACCATGATATCATGGCCTTTAACTTCTTGAATACCGCTAACAATTGATTGAATAAGGGGATTACCCGTAATTGGCTTGTGTACCTTTGTCATTCAGGTGCCTGAGATTGGTTAGCAAAAGTAATATATTATACCTAGTGTTCTCGTTGGCAAAACTGCTTGTGACGAGGGTTTTATGAATAATTTACAAATCATAAACGGCCATCCAGTCATAGAGCTTCTCTCCGTAGATTCATCTAACAATTATGCTGCCAGTCTGCTGAATAATGGCAATCCGACCGAAGGCACTGTTATTCTGTCACACTTTCAATCCGAAGGCCGCGGTCAGCGCGGAACATCGTGGTCAGCTAAACCACGACAAAACCTGACATTTTCGATCATCACCTATCCTAAATTTGTCAAACCAGACCAAGCCTTCTTGCTGACACAAATCTCTACTCTCGCAATATGCCAGGCTGTTGATAGTCTTGTAAAAGGCCCAGTCGAAATCAAATGGCCCAACGACATCATGATAAATGGAGTCAAAGTTGCTGGGATATTAATCGAAAATTCGCTCGTCGGAAAAACCATCGACAGCTCGATAATTGGAATTGGATTAAATGTAAATCAAAGCGAGTTTGAAGGAATCAGGGCGACATCTCTTGCCAATATAAAAGGCGTGAATCTTGGTCTCATCGATTGCTTAGCCACGATTCTAGAAGCATTTGACAACATGTACAGAAGGGGTCAGAAGGGCGACTTAGATGACATTCAAAAGGAGTATCACAGTCGTCTTTTCAGATTGAATAAGGAATACCCGTTTCGAATAAAAGGAGACAAACAACCAGCCACAATTCAACATGTAGATGAACACGGGAACCTGGTACTACACACAGCTAGCGGGAATGTGACTGCAGGAATCAAAGAAATTGAATTCCTTTTCTAGAATTTCTTGACCAACCGATCGGCGATATAATCAAATAAGTTCTTCAATGGCTTTTCAACCATCATTTTTAAAAATGGATTAATATCAGCATCACAGATTTGCTGAGCATTCGTCCCTGTGCCATCCGCTTCAAGTGAAATATTCAACTTGAATGGAAATGGACTTGCCGCTGTAGATCTCAATACAATCTCGCTGCACTCTACTCCGCTCTCCCACTGAAGCCCAATCTTGTAACCCCCTTGAACTTTAAACGAACAGTTGTTTTCTTCGCCTTGCCAATCGCTGATCTTGTCTTGTGGAAGTAACTCTTTGAAATTTCTCAGGTCACTCAGATATGCATAAACCTTTGCTGGCTCAGCAGCCACTTTCACAGATTTGCTCTCAATTTGAGTCATTAAGTTCGGGAGGATTTACAACTGATAGTTTCAGCCATTGAAAATGAATCCAATTTGATTGTAGTCGAGGTGTTTATCCCTAAATCTTTTTTCTGCCTTTGGAATTGCTCTATTTTCAGACCCGCTTAAAGACTAAATCTCGAATGCGTCAAAAGTATAAAGTTTTCATACAAAACTGCCTAGTTGAATTCTCGCAGGAGCTAAGCACAGACCTGCTTGACAAAAACAATTCTCTGGCTATCAATACAGATGATAACCAAGACTTTGAGCGAATTCGGAGAATCATCACCGACACCCCAAATCTACAAACGATTCACCTTTTCAGCCACAACATCGATATGCTTTGGGAGCATTTTAAATCCGCTTATCAAATTGTGGAGGCTGCTGGAGGTCTAGTCACAAATTTAAATGGGGATACTCTTTGCATTCACAGACGCGGCAAATGGGATCTTCCAAAAGGGAAACTCGATCCTGGGGAGACAATTCCTGAAGCGGCCGTGAGAGAGGTTGAAGAGGAATGCGGAATCGGTAATCTGGCAATCGAAAGACAGCTCGAAACCACTTGGCACACGTACACCGAAAACGAGCAGTTGGTATTAAAACCTACTTATTGGTTTGATATGTCCCACCAAGGATCGGCTGAATTAGTACCTCAAGCAGAAGAGGGGATTACTCAGGTGAAGTGGATACCTAAAACCGAATTGGAATCTATAAAAGCACAGTCTTACAAGTCACTGTATTGCATTTTTGATCACGCTATCAATCGTCCCAAACTTTGATCTTGTCCGGGTGATTGGTTTTTCTTTGAAGTTTATCAAATTCTAAATTGATCCCCTCGCTGGGCTTACGCGTGTAATCGTACATAATGGTGCCATTTGGCGCTAACAAGATGTACGTTGGCACAGTGTGAACAGAGAACACATCCCTTAGCGCATCATAGCTTGGCCCGTACAAAAATGTCCATTCAAGGCCGCTATTCTCAACTACGAAGTCAGTGAAATCCTCAAACTTGTCATCCATACTTATGGAGATAAATTCAATGTCTTTCCCGTATTTGATGTGATGCTTTTGAAGGAGCTGCATTTCCTTATATGACTCAGAACTCCATGTAGTAAAGAAACCGACGTACAAGTATTTTTGCCCTAAATCGCCTCTATGAACGAACTCACTATTTTGATCTAACATCTTGAAATTGGGAACTTTGCTTCCCTTCAATCCTGACCCTATATGCTCAGCAACGAACTCAAAATCTTGGTTAAAATTCTTAAACTCAGGATCTCGTGCAGCGGTTTGTAAAATTGTCTCAATAGCTCGGCGATTCCACCCACGTTTAAAGTAGACCTCTTGCAGGTTGATCAACATAGCGACCTGAGCTACATTGGGATCATCTAAGTACAAATCTGTTCCCAACTGGGCCATCAACCCATGAGGGTCTTTCAAGGAGTTTATAGCCTTCGAGTATCGATAATCTCCACTCGAAAAAGCATCTATAAACAAACCTCCATAAAATTGATTCGCGAAACGTGCATACTCAGGGTTGTTGCGAAGCACTTTAGATTCGTGCAGATACTTGTAGTATACCTCCCACTTCTTCTTACCCGCTTGAAGTTGCAGCCCGGCAATACAATAGTCCAGATACCCTTTCACGAAAGGATCCTCCATCGCAGCTGCGTTTGTTATTTCAATTCTCTTTCCAAAAGCATCAATCTTCGCAAGCATTTCTTTTGACACATTGATGAGGGTGTCCGATTTTTCAATCGGCTTTGGAGCACTTTTTACTCGCTCTGGCTTCCTTCCTTTAAACGTCACAGCGTTTGCAGCATCACGATAGCTGAGATCCACAACTTGGTCGAGGCTAAAATCTTGTACTTCGCGATCAAGATTTGCCAATATCAAATTGACATTAGGCTCTGAGGTTTCTTTTCCAAATTGAAAAGCCACCTGATTATCATTCAACTTTCTTCCCGCTTTCTTTGATATTCCAGGCAATGTGACTTGATAGCCTTTATCAGGCTGCACAAACAGATTGGCTTCCAAGCCACCGACTTGCATTCGAAGTCCTTTAGTCTCTGTAAGAGGCAATTCAAAACTGAAATTACCGCCTTCATCTATCCTACCATCAACAATCAGCTTCTCTTGTCCTGTTAAGTGATTGATTTGCTCAAATATCTTAAAGGGCTGATCTCGGTATACAGGGGCACGCCCTTCAACCGTCGCTATCTGACTTTGGCCTAACAACGTTAAGCCAAGGAATATCAAAATGCTCAAACTACTTTTCATATACATCTACACTTGAAGGGATAAACGCGGAAACGTCACCCTTGTTTTTGATGATCTCGCGAACTACTCTGGAATTGATCGCAGAATATCTCGGATGGGTGAATAGCACCACGGTCTCAATCTCCGGTTTCAAATCATGTGACATTTGAGATATCGTCTGCTCGTATTCAAAATCCACGCTATTCCTCAATCCTCGAACCATATACTTTGCACCACAGCTCTCACAAAAATCAACGGTCAAACCCGAGTAAGCATGTACTTCGACGTTGTTCAAATCAGCTAGACAACTCTGAACCCAATTAATTCGACGTTCAAGTGAATACATTGATTTCTTCTGCGAGTTTTGGCCTATTGCGACAATTATTTTGTCAAACATAGCGGCCGCACGACGAGCAATATGCTCATGGCCTTTAGTAAACGGATCAAACGATCCTGGGAATACTGCAATCCTTGGATTATCAGACATGACGCAAATTTACATGATGAAAAGGGGTAGAACGCTGATTACTTGCGAAAAAAGCTGAAATGTACCTTACCGTACTTGCGGGTTTGTTCCCAGTGGGCTAAGCCCGATATTACCTCGTGAGGATCATGCTCGATGATGAGTAACCCCCCTTCTGCTAGGCAATCTTGCTTGAAAACGGTCTCATGAACTCGCGTCCCGAGTACATTCTTAAATGGCGGATCAGCTATAATAAGATCAAACTTATTCCCTTGTTTTTCTAGGTAGAAGAAGGCATCTGCCGCTACACAATAGGCATCCGAGATCTCCATTGATTCAATGAGCTTATCAAGATGTCGTGAAGCGCGTCTGTCTTTTTCGACCGCGATAACACTTTGCGCTCCTCGTGAGATACATTCGAGAGTTAATGAACCGGTTCCAGAGAAAAGATCCAACACCTTGGTTTCCTGCCAATCGAGGGCGTTTTGCAGCACATTAAAGAGGCCTTCTCGAGCGAAGTCGGTAGTCGGTCGCCCTTTAAACCCTTTGAGGATATCAAAACGCTGGCCTTTGAATTCTCCTCCTATAATCCGCATGAAGCCTGATTAAATAGACTGGCAAAATGCTGTTTTCTGACCGAGCTCAAACCAATTGCCAGCTTGACATGCTGCAATCCTGTGCTAATCGAATATCTAGGAATATACTTCTTCAAAAGCACATCCAGTTCGCTCCCGTGACCGATGTTTCCTGAAAAATTCACGATGTTGCTTTCTAGCTCAACTCCCAATTGCTGTCCCACATTAGCAACGTGATATAGCACGTCGTTTGGGCCCGAAGTTTGAAACGAGCTATAAAGAAGTAATTCTGACCCTCTCCAAACATACATATCCATGAAAGTCTCATGACAGTCGACGTACGTACACCAGCCCTTCGAAAACTTGTGTTTACGAGCCATGAGCTCAAGGTTTATTACTTGAGAATTTTGAGTCTGGAGAAAGGGGAAAGCCTCTAACCAAGATTCAAGATTCACCCCTTGATTGGCAGACGCAAAACCCAAATCAATTTCGTCGATTGCCGAGAAAGTCTGAAGAGACAGTTCTTGGCCAAAATTGACGGAGAGACATTTTGAACCTTCGCCCTCAAGCTCCAATGGGATAAGCATTGCTTTTGAAGCGTGGTAGGCTATTGTACCCTTTCGGAATTCATTTTTGAGTAACCCATCATGATATTCAAAAGCCTCTTGAGGGCTGTTGACTCCCTTGTGCTGGCCAACGGCCACGAGCGCGTCTCGATCAGGATCATGAATACAAAATTGGAACCCCTCCTCATTTACACGAATGAAAAGGGAACATCGAGAAGTATCCGCAATATCGAATACCCTGTCTACGATGAGGTGATCGTTACTCAAACTTTTTCCAGTTGCCATCTGTATGGGCATCCGTCAATGAGCCGAATCTAAGAGTATCCAGCTTTACCGGGACTCCAGGACGTCTGAACGGTTGAGGCTCCAACACTTCGATCGTAGGAGTTTTGACACGAGCCACTTCAGTGCTAGAAACTCTAACTATAAATTTTTCTCCTGAGAAAGGGTCGTATGGAAGTGAATCTAGATTTACCAGAGGCAGCTCCTTTTCCCTTCTGTAGTCAGGCGAGAATTTCAAATCGTAAAAAGAAATCAAGGTGGTATCACGAACCTTAAAATGAGACTTATCATTCTCAATCATGATCAAAAACTCGGTAGGATCTAACTCCATGATCTGGGCCACGGAATCAATATCGTCCAAGCTCAAAATGTATCCAGCATCAACATAAGCTTCATACTTTCCGCCTCCTATTGAATCATTCAACTCGCCACCAAGCTTTTTAATCTGGCTCATCCTTGGTTCTTGAACAAACTGAACAAGGGTATCGAAATTGTTGGTATAGACACCGTTGATATCACGATACGCCTTTTGCGCTGAGCGAATGTCCGTAAGGCTTTGAACGATCTTTTTCGTTCTCGCATCTTTCTGCTCTAAGTAATCAATTTCGCCTCCGATAGATGCATATATTCCACAGAACAGAAGGACACTGATAATTGCAAAAGCCACTGAAAATCCCATTTTAGCTTTCTTGCTAATTCTTTCTTGCACCATTGGCAACGCAAAGGCGCCAGCTATGAGCAAACAAATAGCTCCCCAAAAAACGCCCATTGGTTGCGGCACTGGATAAATCGTTGCCAAGAAATAAACCAATAGCCCCCCTCCAATGAAGATTAAGATGATTGGAATAGCGTAACCTCCAACACTATGTTTCCTAAAATCTATCATGTTTTCTTTGAATGGTTTGGTGTTAAAATCCAGTATACTCGCACTTTGAAGCCGAGCAAATCTAATATTTTTTCTGGTTCAGAATTGATTCAAACATCACACCGAATATACAGGTGTATCAAGGGAAAGCCGAAATCGAAATTCTCCGATTTTGACTCCTTAAATTCAAGGTCGAAGTCTTGAACGAAACCACGTTTTACAATATTCTCAAACAGCAATTTGGCCACGTTCCAACTAAAGGGCAAGAGCGGCTGCTGTACGCTACAGCACGTTTGATGTTTAGTGTGAAAGATCGTTGTGTATTTATTGTACGGGGTTATGCGGGCACAGGAAAGACAACTTCGGTAAAGGCAATTGTAGATTCACTTAAGCTGATAAATTACCAATCCGTCCTCTTAGCTCCTACGGGCCGTGCTGCGAAAGTACTGTCTCAATACAGCGAAAGGTCAGCTTTGACCATTCACAAAAAAATCTATCAGAAAAAAACGATGATGGACACCGAATCGGGATTCGGTTTGCGCCAAAATCTTCACAAAAACACCCTATTCATCGTCGACGAAGCTTCCATGATTTCCTCTGGCCAGTCAATGGGGGCCATGTTCGGAAATCGGGATCTACTCTCAGATCTCCTCAACTTCGTTTTTACTGGAAAGAATTGCCGCCTCATGCTCATCGGCGATGATGCGCAGCTCCCACCAGTAGGAAGTGACCACAGCCCTGCCTTGGACTACAAATTTATGCGAGACACCTTCAGTCTCACTTTGGCTCAAACCCACTTGACCGAGGTAAAAAGACAAGCTCTCGATTCCGGAATTCTTTACAACGCCACCATACTCCGAGATCAATTAGGCTCTGAGGAAAACTCTATCCCTCAGCTTTCTGAGAACGTTTTTGAAGACGTACAAAAGGTTAATGGAGCCGAGCTCCAGGACTTTCTCGAAGACTCGGTCAATAAGCATGGAATCGAAAACGTGATCATCGTTACGCGATCTAACAAGCGGGCAAACCTCTTCAACCAGCAAGTTCGTCACCGCCTTCTTTGGCATGAGAATGACATCGATGCAGGAGACTATTTGATGGTCGTGCGCAACAATTATTTCTGGCTGGACGAAGGGAGCAGTAATTCAACCGATTTCATAGCCAACGGTGATGCCCTAGAAGTAATCAAGATCCGCGGGCGTGAGGAACGCTATGGTTTTGAGTTTGCGACTATTGAAGGACGACTCCTCGATTATCCCGATCTCCCACCAATGGAAATGATAATTTTGATCGATACCATTATGGCCGAAACTCCTAATCTCGGTCCAGAGAAATCCAAGGCGCTTTACCACTATGTGGCAGAAGACTATGCTGACTTAGGGAATCGGAAAGCTATTCATAAGGCAATCATGAAAGACCCCTATTACAACGCCCTTCAGGTCAAATTCGCTTATGCGGTGACCTGTCATAAATCCCAAGGCGGACAATGGCCAGCGGTGTTTGTAGACCAAGGGTATCTGACGGACGAGCTCATCGACAAGGAATTTGTCAGGTGGCTTTACACGGCGATTACTCGTGCTCAGCAGGAATTGTACTTTGTTAATTTTGCGGAGAGCTTTTTTGTGGAAGACGAGAAGGCGTTGGAGATTTGAGAATTCGTTAGAAACCTGCAATTCGCACGTACATCCTAAATTCTTTAAAATTTGCTTCTCGAAGAATAAGATAGATTTAGCGAGAACGACAATATCCTTATGCGTATACATGGCACTTTTGTCGCACTACTCCCCCACGAGTGAATCGTCAGCCCTTTAAAACGGCATCCTTGACAGGTTTTTAAAGTAGCATTGCTAACCTCATTTCGTTCTTCGCAAGAGATACAGATCACTACGAAAATACACGTCTATACTTTTTTATTTTTCCATTGGTTTTTCGACGGCTAATCTCAACTTCCTTCTCAAGTGCAATGACCCCCAAAGGGCTCTCACAATCATCCAGATCACTATACCTCCCCAGAGCCAAGGCAAACCAAGATCAAAGGCATCAATGACATTAAGGTAGATCGCGAAAACGACTAATGCGACGACCATCAAAACCATCAGGAAAGTCGCCATGCCAAGCCCTTTCAGTGCCCCGTCGAGTGTAAATGCGATTGAATTGAGAGGCTGCGTAATGATCACAATCCAAAATATCGTTCCAAATTGAAGTACAACTTCGGGATCGTTGCTAAACCAGCCTCCTATCCAGGGGTAGGTCGCGCCATAGACCAACATGATAATTCCAGCCACAACGAAGCCAATTTTAATCAGACGGCCAGTCAAATCAGATAATGCCCCCCAACGTTTTTCTCCAAGTAATTTCCCGGAAAGGGCTAATCCGGCATTGGCGTAGCCATCTAAAAAGAAAGCTGACAGAAGCCAAAGTTGATAGGCAATTGAGTGAGCCGCCATAGCAGCTGGACTGATATCTGTCGCATACGCCATAGCCATTTGCAAGACGGTGCTCAGGGCCAACGTTCGAATGACGAAGCTGCCTCCCATCCCTAAAAGTTTGACAAACTGATCGTGGATCGGCCACCAAGCCTTAAATCGAAAGGGAGTTTTCCTAAAGAGAATGATTACCGAAATCAATAGCATAAATACCTGAGCTGCTAATGAAGCCCATGCCGCTCCAGCAACCCCCATGGCCGGAATGATGTCCCGCACTCCATAGACCAAAAGAAAATCAAGAATCAGATTAATTGCGCCTCCACCGAGCATAATCCACATGGCCCAGGAGGTGTTTTGCAAACCGCGGAAGGTGCCCCAAATACCCCATAAGGCGAGTAAAATGGGAAACCCAATGGATCGAATTTCATAATACTCCACTGCAAAAGCTTTCTGAAGACCTTCAGCATTGTATAGATCGAAAATCCAGCTAAGACAGGCGTTTGTTCCAAAGTACAAACCGACTCCGATCACCACATTGAGCACCATGTTCTGGGAAAAGAGCGACTGAAGTTTATGGACTGTTTTGTTTCCAACGGCTTGAGCAACTAGTGATGACAAGGCAGTCTCTAACTGAACAAATACCCAAAACATAAAAAGGAAAAAACCGACAGCGATTCCCATTCCCGCTAGGGCATCAGTGCTGTTTTCAGACATGTTGCCGACAATGGCCGTATCCGCTATTCCGATCAGGGGCTCAGCAATCCCCGCGAGCATAGCAGGAATGGCTAGGCGGTTGACATCTTTAATATGAACGTTGTCTTGAGTCATAAAAAAAGCGCCTTCCGGAAAACCGAAAGGCGCTTAAATATATCGTTTTGCAAAATCTTAATTCATCTTCGCTTGAAGACCTGCATCGAGGGCCTCAAGGAATTGCTCAGTAGTCAACCAGTGCGATTCGTTCATCTCTTTACCGTGAATCAAAAGAGCCAAATCCTTAGTCATCTTTCCGCTTTCAACAGTATCGATACAAACTTGCTCCAGCGTCGTTGCAAAGTCACGAAGAGCTTGATTTCCGTCGAGTTTACCTCTGAAATCAAGTCCACGCGTCCATGCGAAAATTGATGCAATTGGGTTCGTCGATGTCTTATTACCAGCCTGGTGCTGGCGGTAGTGGCGAGTCACTGTTCCGTGAGCAGCTTCAGCTTCCATAGTACCACCATCTGGTGTTACCAAAGTCGAAGTCATCAGTCCTAGCGAACCGAATCCTTGAGCTACCGTATCTGACTGAACATCCCCATCATAGTTCTTACAAGCCCAAACAAATCCACCGTTCCACTTCATTGCGGCTGCTACCATGTCATCTATCAAACGATGCTCATAAGTAATCCCAACATCAGAAAATTTCGCTTTGAATTCTGTCTGATAAACTTCTTCAAAGATATCTTTGAATCGTCCGTCGTAAGCCTTGAGAATTGTATTCTTAGTAGAAAGGTAAAGAGGCCATTTCTTAGTCAACGCTTGGTTGAAACATGAACGAGCGAATCCGTAGATCGACTCATCCGTATTGTACATAGCCATCCCTACTCCACCTCCTTTGTAATCGAATACTTCCCAAGTTTGGGCTTCACCATTCTCAGGCTGGAAAGTCATTGTCAGCTTTCCTGCTCCTTTGATCACTACATCAGTCGCTTTGTACTGGTCTCCGTACGCGTGACGACCGATACAAATCGGCTGAGTCCAACCTGGAACCAAACGAGGCACATTCTTCATGATGATAGGCTCACGGAATACTGTTCCTCCAACAATGTTTCGGATAGTTCCGTTTGGTGAGCGCCACATTTTCTTCAATCCAAATTCTTCAACTCGATCTTCATCAGGAGTGATCGTCGCGCACTTGATACCAACTTTGTACTTCTTAATCGCTTCTGCGCAATCAACAGTAATCTGATCGTTAGTTTCATCTCTCTTCTCGATACCCAAGTCATAATACTTGATATCCAAATTGAGGTATGGAAAGATGAGTTTGTCTTTGATAAACTGCCAAATGATTCTGGTCATCTCGTCTCCGTCAATCTCTACGACGGGGTTGTCTACTTTAATTTTCTCCATGCTGTGAGCGGGTAATAGGGATGATAAAAAGGGATTTAGTGACGATCGTCAACACCAAAAAAGAAGTCACCTTCAATCTTAGCATTATCGTCGCTGTCTGAGCCGTGAACGGCATTAGCTGCAATGGACTCCGCAAACAAATTGCGAATAGTACCTGGTGCTGCTTCTTTTGGATCCGTTGCTCCGATCAATGTCCGATAATCCTCAACTGCGTTGTCTTTTTCAAGGATTGCAGCTACGATTGGGGCCGAAGTCATGTACTCAACAAGCTCACCATAGAATGGGCGCTCTTTATGAATAGCGTAGAATTCCTGAGCCTGCTCAGTTGAAAGACGTGTCCATTTCATGGCCTTGATGCCAAATCCGCCTTCAATAATTTTGTCAATGATTTTTCCAGTATTACCAGCACCGGTAGCGTCCGGCTTGATCATGGTAAAAGTGAGTGTTCCTGCCATGTTGCAAAAGGGTTTTAAAAAACGCGGCAAATGTACGGCATTGCGCAGGGACAATTGCAACGAAATTAAGGCAGGCGATTTTTGAGGCTAAAAGGCTGATAGCCAAGCCATCAAGTCTTGAGTATTGATGGCCTCATCAGCGTTCAAATCATGCGGACAATCTCCTGTACAACCAAACCCAGTTAGTAGCACTAAAAGATCTGCAATTGTGACATTTCCATCTGAATCCAAATCGCCGAAATAATGACAATCACCTCCATCGCAATATGAATTCTCGACGAAATTCATCGCTTCGGGATCATCGCAAGAAGGAAATTCACACGAAGAATCAACATTCGCCCAAGAATGGTAATTACAGGCTGCTTGGTCCGTGCACCCAGAAATTCTAGAAACATAAATCGCCCCTTGATCAAAATTAATACCTGAATCATGACCCGGAGCTCCGGTAACAATCCAATCGTCTTGAGCCCAATTTGAAGCACCGAACTCATCATCTTCAACAGTGCCCATTGGATGGAAAGAATCAATTTGAATCCACTGTCCCTCTATTTCTGAAAAGAGAATGATCTCGTGTGCACCAGCAGCTGAAGCTATTAAAATGTCATTCTCGATTACCAAACTTCGACCAAGCTGATTTGATTCCTGGCTGTTTTCACTTTCGATTATTTGATCCTCAACCCAAAAGCCATTTTGGTGAGTATACATAAAAATCCTTCCCGACTGTTCACCACTAGTGCATGGTGCTCCAATCGCTAGTCGGTCGCCATCAAGAGCGATTGACCAACCAAAATCATCTCCTTGTGAAATATCTGATGGAGTCACAGTTCCAAGAGAAGTCCACGCCGTATTACTCAAGGAGTAATTAGTTGCTCCGCCGACATTGTTTTGTGGAAAATCATTTTCTGGATGACCGACAATCATTCTAGAATTGTCGCTAGCAAAAGACGGGCTATAAGAATTGAAGTTGTCAAATGACCAATCTAGATCTTGCTGATATTCCCAGGCCGAATTGATCCATTTGAAGGCTTGTACTCCGACAAGCTGATCGTCAGTATTTCCACCAATCCAAAGCCAGTCTCCTGAACTTGTGATCGTACCTCCAAAATTCTCTATTGATTGCTCTATGGCAGGAATGATTCGATTTATCTCAACCCATGAATTGCCGTTCCATTCAAATTGATACACAGCGCCTGCTGCTTGACCATTGCCTAAATCGCCAGGCGCAGAAACCAAAAGATGATCGTGATTGAAACTCAAGTTGTATCCAAAGAGCATATTCGATTGTGGAATCTCGGCTGTAATCTTCGAATGCCAAAGCCACGATTGACCGTTCCACCAATAACAGTGAACTGATCCTGAGTTGAAGTTTATACCTCCGTCTCCGAAAACGCTTTGGTCATCCCATGGTGCTGAAGCGAAAATCCAATCCCCATGCATGCAAACATCCCAGCCAAATTTTTCAGCGATCGTTGCGTCAGGTGAGGTCAACTGAATAGTCGAGTGGATATCTTGGGCATGTGATGTCGAAATCCAACAAAGGCTCAAGCCGAGTACTATTGTCTTAATTGTCTTCATAATAGTTGATCGTTACTTCGAATAATTAACTGTTTTACTTTCCAATTGAGACTTTGTTTGTCAGACTTTCCCCTAGATGGATGTAGGGGAAATCCTACAAAATGCTGAATTCCTCGAAGATTAAAACACATGACCATTCCAGTATCTATGGCTGTGGTCGTTAACAAAGGCTCAATTCATGTATTGGAAAAAACTGGCATGACCTATCTCAAATCTGGGCTGTATGAGAGCCGAGAAACCAATCGGTACGGTATAAGAAAAGAAGAATTCAATGAATTTGTTTCCGTCAGCAAAGACTCATTTTCTGTGAGCTTTGAGTAATTTTGCCATGCAATTCCCGCTACAGGGTTAATAAGGGCTCAATCATTAATGCTATGCAAGAAGTTATGGACAACAAAATGACATCGTCAGAAGCGATTCATCTAGAAGATAAGTATGGTGCTCACAACTACCACCCATTGCCAGTCGTTCTCGAACGCGGTGAAGGTGTATTTGTTTGGGACCTAGAAGGGAAGAAATACTACGACTTCTTGTCGGCTTATTCGGCAGTTAATCAAGGTCACTGTCATCCTCGAATCGTTGACGCCATGATTGAGCAATCCAAGAAATTGACGCTTACATCTCGTGCATTTCACAACGATGTACTTGGTGAGTATGAGCGCTTTGTAACTGAATACTTCGATTTTGATAAAGTACTCCCTATGAATACAGGTGCCGAGGCAGTTGAGACAGCGATAAAGCTGTGTCGCCGTTGGGCCTACGACACCAAGGGAATCGCTGACAACCAAGCCAAGATTGTCACTTGCGAAGGCAACTTCCACGGAAGAACAACGACTATCGTTTCTTTCTCTACTGACCCAGATTCAAACTCACGGTTTGGTCCATACACTCCTGGTTTTCAAACGATTGAATACAACAACCTAAACGCTCTTGAGGTTGCATTGGAAGATCCAAACGTTGCTGGGTTCATGGTTGAGCCTATACAAGGTGAGGCTGGTGTTATGGTGCCAGACGAAGGGTATTTGAAGAAAGCAGCTGAACTATGTAGAGCTAAGAATGTTCTTTTTATCGCAGATGAGGTGCAAACTGGAATCGCACGCACGGGTCAGCTTCTAGCTGTTGATCATGAAGACGTTAAGCCAGACATTTTGATTCTAGGTAAAGCCATCAGTGGTGGTGCTTATCCAGTTTCAGCTGTTCTTGCAGATGACGAAATTATGATGGTCATCAAGCCAGGTGAACACGGCTCCACATTTGGAGGAAATCCTGTTGCCGGTAAAGTAGCCATGGCAGCGCTGAAAGTTGTGACTGATGAGAAGCTAGCTGAGAATGCTGAACATCTTGGACAGATCTTCCGAGCAGAAATGAATCAGTTGATTTCTGAGTCTGACCTCTTAATAAAGGTTAGAGGCAAAGGCCTTTTGAACGCAATTATCGTTAATGATTCTCCAGAGTCATCCACGGCTTGGGATCTCTGCGTAGCCATGAAGGACAACGGGCTAATCGCCAAGCCAACACATGGAAACATCATTCGATTTGCTCCTCCACTCGTCATGACAGAAGAGCAGTTGATGGAATGTGTGACTATCATCAGAAAGACAATGTTGGAGTTTAAGAAGTAGGGGTAGCTAAACGCGACGTTTCGCTAATATATTGACTCTGGCTTCTGACTTAACGTGATTTTTTATCGCGGAGGTGTATAAATGGCCGCAATTCGCCGCCTTTGAAAAGGCAGAGTCGCGCTTAGCCTCTATTTGTACCAAGTTTCACAAAGCCGAAACTTCTGAAACACATATTATCGAACATTCTGGGCAATATCTCTAACTACAATCCGCTCCTTCACCCCTAGTTCATCCTTCGTGCGATTCACCTCATATACGAGCTGATTGTGATCTAGGTGAGAATAATTAACCAAAAACATCTGCTTTCGATTGAGCACTGAACTTACGCGCCACGTCCATTCGTCATCGAATTCGTTGCCTTCTAAATCACTATACCACCACATAGTCTCCAAGTGTTTTGGACCCTTGTCGAGGCACGCTCCAAACCCCGCTATTTCACCCATATTGATTTTCATTTCCTTGCTAGAAGAAAAGCCATCACCTCTCCAGCAAACCAGTGGATGATGATTCGAAAAACTCATGGGACTCACAGCTTTCACGTGAATAACGGACCCCTGACCATTCTCAAAAGAAGAGACTTGTTTTTTGGTATCTACAAGTTCATATCCAGCTGGGACATTAATAACGATCTCGTCCAAATTGTCGTGCTGCACACCCACTCCCCAAACGAACCCAAAAAGCAGAATTGGAACCAGAGCCAACGTAAAAGGGGTCTTGATTTTCCTGGAAGTACTTTCAATTGCTCGTTCAGCTGGTTTCCCGAACCGCTTAATAGCCCATCGACTGATAAAGATCATTGGGATGATGTGAAACAGCACAAAGCAGACAATGCCGATCACTTCATGGCTCGTACTGCCTTCCGGAGACTGAGCCCAAATCAAGGCGAGTATTCTAAAATAGTTGGCCAATACGACTAGGATAAAACTCAGCTTCACCACGGCCATGAAATACCATCGGTTGAGCGTTAGACCATTACTTCTTGAAAAAACTTGATTGATTACAAGTGTCAAAATGAATGCTGTAACCACCAGCCTCAAGCCCATGCATCCCGCATCTACCGTATATTCCTGGCCCATCACCATCAGTTGATTCCCGGCCCTTGTAACACTTGGACTAAAGAAAGCACAAGTCTTAGCCGCCAGTTCGGTGAGGTACATTCTGATGTAGAAACCAAACACTCTAAAGAATCCTGATGTGAATGGTAGGTAGAAAATCAGCGCATAAAAAGCCGCCGCATCCAACCTTCCTACTCTCTTCTCAATGAGAAAAAACAAGGCGCTTAGTCCTGTGGCGAAGAGCCAGTATTCTTGTCCAAAAACAATGTGGATGATTAAAAAGAATACCGCCAAGCCACCGTAGATGCTTCGCTTTCGTGGAACAGAATTTCTCAATCTTAAGATTAGCGGAAGCAGAAACAGCCCAAACGTTTGGAGCTTGCTAAAATCCAAGACCCCCACCACGCAAAGGGCCAAAGACAAACCCACAAAGAGCATGTCTAGCTTGACCCATCGGCCCTTTGCTATACTTTGGAAGGACGTGAGAAGTTGGTTCATGATAGTCTCGTTGGAACTAACAATACCGCGCCCAAAACAACTATAGATAGGATTATCAAAGCCCATTCGCCTGGCTCAGGCACTCCGCCGCCGTATGCCATTTCCTCCATGCCTGGCTCTCGTCCTAAATTCTCTCCAATTCTTTCGACAATCTTTCTTTCGTCCACAGCCACAAAGGAAGTGTACTTAGAAAGCAAGCTGTAGTTGATGCCTATCTCGGTAATGAGCGGTCTGAATTCATTTTCATTCGAAACTGCCGCATAGTCTGATAACACCTTGAGTTTTTGGCGAGCCCACAAGTAGCGAAGGGCGCCGTTGTCTGAATCTTTCGATTTCGTTTTCACATTGG
>Ga0206679_10000426_pt1 | contig 34814 bp, 27 predicted proteins | sample M110012015metaG_FD_155464 | JGI IMG/M metagenome (GOLD analysis project Ga0206679, IMG submission 155464) | Ammonia-oxidizing marine archaeal communities from Monterey Bay, California, United States - M1 100m 12015 | ecosystem: Environmental > Aquatic > Marine > Intertidal zone | place: USA... | reverse complement strand
ACAAGAGGCACTAGCGCCTTAATCTCAGGAGAGTTTCCGCTCTTAGAAATACAGATCACGACATCGTTATCTTGTACGTTTCCAAGGTCGCCATGAATGGCGTCTGCAGCATGCATGAAAAGTGCTGGAGTACCAGTGGAATTAAGGGTTGCGACTATTTTATTCGCTATATTTGCGCTCTTGCCAATTCCGGTTATGACCACCCTTCCCTTGGACTGGAGAATTAACCTAACGACGTCGTCAAAACCCTCGCCAATATTGTCAATCAATTTGGAAATAGCCTCGGCTTCCAAACGCAAGGTCTTAATGGCACTTTCTGAAATTGATGAAATTGTTTTCAAACGGGCGGAAATCTTTTGTTTAGAGAGCTGGTTTCAGGACTTCGTGAACTGAAAATTTACTTACATTTCGAGTAACGCAAAAGTAGGAATTTATCAATGACAACTCTTGAAATTTCACCACGTGAGGGCTTAAAGAAGTTCTTTGGATTTAGCACGTTTAAAGGCGAGCAGGAAGAGATCATCAAAAGCGTGATCGATGGCCACGACACTTTCGTCATTATGCCCACGGGCGGCGGAAAATCACTTTGCTACCAGTTGCCTGCTCTAATGAATGAAGGGACGGCGATCATCGTATCGCCTCTTATCGCACTCATGAAGAACCAAGTGGACGCCATTCGCGGTTTTAGCACCAACGATGGAGTTGCTCATTATCTGAATTCTTCCCTCAATAAAACGGAAATAGCCAAGGTGAAAAGCGATATCGTCGCTGGCGAAACGAAGCTATTGTACGTTGCCCCTGAGTCCTTGACCAAAGAAGAGAACATCGAGTTTCTCAAGACGGTCAAGATTCAGTTCATGGCTATTGACGAAGCGCATTGTATTTCAGAATGGGGACACGATTTCCGCCCCGAATACCGCCGATTGAAGGCTATCATCGGACAAATAGCAGATGTCCCGATCATTGCTTTGACTGCGACGGCTACGCCTAAGGTGCAGTCAGATATCCAAAAAAACTTGGGAATGGTCGATGCTAGACTTTTCAAGGCCTCATTTAATCGCCCTAACTTGTACTATGAGGTGCGTCCTAAAAAGGAAGTAGCAAAGCAGATTATTCAATACGTCCGTGGGAATGCTGGTAAGTCAGGTATAATATACTGCCTGAGCAGAAAGAAGGTGGAGGAGATTGCTGAGACACTTCAAGTTAATGGCATCTCGGCCGCGGCGTATCATGCTGGTATGGATGGAGGACATCGAAGCCGTGTGCAGGACATGTTTCTCATGCAGGACATCGACGTTATTGTAGCTACAATTGCCTTTGGAATGGGAATCGACAAGCCCGATGTGAGGTTTGTAATTCACCACGATATTCCTAAATCACTCGAGAGCTATTACCAAGAGACTGGTCGAGCTGGGCGTGATGGAGGTGAGGGAAATTGTATTGCCTTCTATAGCTACAAAGACATTGAGAAGCTTGAGAAGTTTCTACAAGGCAAGCCAATTGCCGAACAAGAAGTTGGCATGCAACTACTTCAGGAAGTGGTCGCCTACTCCGAGACTTCGATGTCTAGGAGAAAATTTCTCTTGCACTATTTCGGAGAAGAGTTTGACGAGGTTAACGGCGAAGGGGCTGAACTGGACGACAATACCCGCCATCCTAAAGAACAGTATGAGGGTAAGGAATATGTGCATTTACTATTGAAAACGGTTCAGAGCTTTAAGGAAATGCACAAGGGGAAATTCATGTCCCAAGTGTTGACTGCTGATGAATCTCAAGAGATCAAGACGTACAAAGCCGAGCAGAACGAGTTTTATGGAGCAGGAAAGGACAAAGAGGACAAGTTTTGGAATGCAGTGGTGCGTCAAGCGATAGTGCACGGACTTCTTCGCAAAGAGATCGAAACATACGGGACGCTGAAAATTACACCGACTGGACACGACTTCATTGACAAGCCTTCTTCTTTCATGCTCATAAAAGAGATGGATTACTCAGATGTCGATAGCGACGGGGTTGTGGTCCAAGGAAAGTCAGCTGGTGGTTCGATGGACCCTCAACTTCTTGGGATGCTCAAGGATCTCAGAAAGGAGGTCAGCGAGAAGAAAGAGCTTCCGCCATATGTGATATTTCAAGAGCCTTCTCTAGAAGAAATGGCGTCGAGCTATCCGATTACTTTAGAAGAACTGGCCAAAATTTCTGGTGTTGGTATGGGTAAATCCAACAAGTTTGGAAAGCCCTTTATCCAACTCATAGAGCAATACGTAGATGATAACGATATCGATCGTCCAGACGATATGATCGTTAAGTCTGTGGTCAACAAGTCAGGTCTTAAAGTTCATATCATTCAGAACATCGATCGCAAACTGCCTCTTGAGGATATAGCTAAAGCGAAAGGTAAGGAGCTTGAGGAAATCATTCTTGAGATCGAGTCGATCGTTCAATCAGGTACGAAAGTCAACATCGACTATTACATCGACGATATGGTGGATGAAGATTCTCAGGAAGAGATTTTCGAATATTTCATGGAAGCAGAATCTGACAATCTAGATGCTGCGCATGATGAATTTGACGGTGATTTCTCCGAAGAAGAGCTGCGCTTGATGCGGATTAAATTTTTGAGTGAAGTGGCGAACTAAGCTGGTAGGTCACGAAGTGCAGGAATAACACAAAGGGATTCATTTTTAATTGAAATCGGCGAAGAACATTCTTTGTGAAATTCCAAGTTCCTGGATGTCCTTAGATTGACAGCCAAGCCATCATCCCCATCCCGACTTCAATGCTCTTCTCGTCTACATTAAATCGAGAATTGTGAAGCGGATAGGCATTTGACCCATCGGGTGATGCCGTGCCTAAACGATAAAAACAACCTGGAATTTGCTGACCGTAGTAAGCGAAATCTTCAGCTGTCATGCGAAGGCTTAAATCCACCACGTTTTCCTTTCCTAAATAATCTTCCGCCTTCGTTTTACGAGAAGCGGTAAGCTCTTCGTCGTTGACCAAGAAGGGATAGCCGACCATGATGTTGACATCGACGCTTCCACCCATACTTTCGGCAACTCCTTTTGCGATCTCGCGAATCTTATCATGGGCTTCGTACCGCCACTTTTCATCAAATGTTCGGAATGTTCCTTCTACTTTGATCTCTGCTGGAATGATGTTAGTCGCTCCTGGTGCGTCAATTTTCCCGAAAGAAAGAACTGTGGGTATCTCTGGGTTTGCATTTCGACTCACCACCTGCTGCAACGCCACAATGATGTGCGAACAAATTAATACTGTGTCTGTGTTGTTGTGAGGAATCGCAGCGTGTCCACCTTTTCCTTTCACTGTCATGTGTATTTCATCGGCCGAAGCCATGTACAACCCCCCCTTGAATCCAACTTTTCCCGCTTCCAGCTGAGGATAAACATGCTGACCTACAATATTCGTTGGAATGGGGTTTTGTAAAACACCTTCCTTGATCATGATCGAGGCTCCTCCCGGTAGTCTTTCTTCACCGGGTTGAAAAAGCAATCTTTTCGTGCCTGACCATTGGTCTTTGGTGGCGCTTAGAATCCTGGCTGCGCCTAAAAGGCTTGAGGTGTGAACGTCGTGCCCGCAGGCGTGCATGACACCTGCATTTGTGGACTTGTATTCCACGTCATTTTCTTCCAGTATTGGCAGAGCATCCATATCGGCCCGTAACGCTTTTACCTCGCTTTCCGAGTCGTTTCCTTTAATTGTGGCTACTAAGCCCGTGTCAGCGACACCTGTTTTGTGCTCAATCCCCCACTTATTCAACACAGAAGAGACATATTTCGCAGTCTCGAACTCCTTGTAACTCAGCTCTGGATTGGCGTGAATGTGCCGGCGAATACCTCGAATTTCATCGAAGATTTCAGTAGCAAGACCTTGTATGTTCTCTTTAAGTGCCATCAGGGATATTCAGTTTTTGATAAGCCGACCACATCATACGAATCGAAGCGTAAAACATGATAATTCCAAAGATCAATTTAACCTTGGCTTCCGGAAGTTTTAAGGCAAGCTTAGAGCCCAAGTAGCCTCCGATAATGAAGGTAATGCCTATGATGATTGCATAATGGACATTCACGCTATCCGCCTTCCAATAGTTCATAACCGCTAGTATTCCGATAGGAGGGATCATCAGAGCTAGGCTAGTGCCTTGAGCTTGAAACTGGGTTAGACCTAAGAAGTAAATAAGTGCTGGAACGATGACCATACCGCCACCTACACCAACGAAACCGCTGAGCATTCCGGCAAGTATACCTATTGAAATAAGAATGAGGATGGTTCCCATGTTCATTACATGCAAGTCTATGAAAAATCGAGGGGCTAGAAATCGAGGCTCAATGACAGATAGAAAACACGAGGTAATACGCGTGCGTCGTCTATTCCCCATGCCCAGTCGGCTCTCACGAAGTAACCAAGTAATCGCGATCGAAGCCCAAATCCGTAGCCATATATTATTGGCTCTCGGTTGTTTTGAATCGTGATGGTTACAGGGCCTTGTTCTACAACTTGATTGTTAAACTCATTTTCAGGGCTGTACGGGTGAGGACCTGTCCAAGCTGAGCCAACGTCGCTGAAACCAACAATCTGGAAGTTTTCGATGAAATCTGACTTTAGCGGCTTATTCAGAAGGTATTTGAATATCGGCCAACGGATTTCAGCGCTGGCCATGGCGAATGAATTCCCATTTCTGCTGTTTGCCCAAAATCCACGAAGTGGTGTGGCGAGAGTTTGGAAGAAGTATCCCTGATCCTGACTTACTGGGATTGAATTGTCTACACGTTGGAACATCCAATTGTCCACTCCGCCTAAATAAGTTGCTATTTTCCGATCACCCCATGATGTATGGCCAGCAATTCGTAGGGCCAAAATCAAATCACGATGTAAGCGCTCGTAGTGGCGGAAATCACCACCAAAAACGTTGATATCTGATTCCGTGTCAGTTGGATCTTGATAGCGCTCAGCCCATACCTTCCAGCGAGTTCCATTGTAGAGGTTGAGCCCTTTGCTAATCGTGTTATCATACACTAGTTGAACCTTTAGGCCTAAGTCATTTGCCAGATCATTTGGCTCTCTAAGATTCGCCGCATCAACACTCAAGAACACCCCCTTGTCGTATCTGTATAGTGCAGAACCCTTTAAGGCCAACAATTCGTTGATCGGCCAACTAACTCGGTATTCGGCAGACAAAGTGCGAAGCTGAACTACGGATTGTCCGGTGAAAATCCGCTGACCTTGTCGTTGGAGAATTACTTTCTTGTCGAGTCTCTTTGAGAGATTTTCATAGCTAAGAGCGTAGTCGTTGTTCTCCAAATCACCCGACAAGCGGAAACCACCGATGATCTTGTAATCTTCAAAGAGATCGCTCACCCCAAGCTTGATCAAACCACTTAATCCAGGAGCGCTTGCACCTGGGCCGGTAAGGTTTTGGTAAAACTGATTCGCGAAACTGTTGTCGAGCTGAGTAAGAACATAATCAGTGGCGAAGTTGATTTCGTAGTTCTTTGCTTTGGGGAGTTCAAACGTATTTGAAGTGTCATCATCGAATTCGACAATCTGATTGCCCTGATCGTCGAATATGTCAAGCTCTATAGATTGTTTCTCATATTCGTAATCGCGAGGGTCATCGGTAAATTGGTAATTGTTAATATCGACTTCACCTTCTTTCTTTTCTTTTTTTGGAATAAAAAAGCTCCCCCTGTTGTCTTCTGATTCTGCGGATATAACTGGAATAACTTGCCCCGCAGCATCTTCCGCAATTGGCAGATCATCGGCAATATTACCTACCGAAAACTTGGGTCGATTGTCGTCCAAGTGAACCATGGAATAGGTTCCGTTGGATGGATTGAAGTCGTATTCGATTGGACTTACGCTGAGGTCTGAAATACGGTTTGACACCGTGAACCAACGATAGTGGATTGTTGTGTCGATATGGCTAATCGTACTATCGATATAAGCCACATATCGGTTGAGGATTCCAGATTCATTGCTGAGATAGGTGTAATTCTTACCGTCGTAACTAGAAGGTTGAGATTCGTTTACTTCTGGCGTATCTGTCACTCTTTCCAAAACACCGGGATTGTTGAAATCCATGATGTAGATGTCATTGTTGAGATTAAAAAGCGGAGCCCCCGTGACAGTTCTCAATGTATCATCGGGCCGATTTGATGCGAAAATGACTTTGTCAGTTCCTGTCAAGAATCGAGGAGTCAAGTCGTCATAAGGATCATTGGTGAGCTGCTGTTGATTGTTTCCAATTACCTGATAGAGATAAAGGTCGGATTGTCCTTCGGCCACACCTGAGAAAATCATTCTTCGTCCATCTTCGGAAAACTGGAAATCTATGACCTTGTCGATTCTGAAAAGCTCTTTTTCCCGTTTTTTCTTGGTGTCGATAGTGTAGTTGCCAATGTATGTTCTCCCTTTCTTTTCAAAAGTGAAAGCAAGCATTTCACCCGTAGGATGCCAGGTAAGTATAGGAAAGGAACGATCGGTAATCCTCGCCAATTTGTATTCCCGTTTGAAGATTTTCTTGAGTTTTCTAGTCTCGAAGTCGTAGATCCAAATCTTGTATTGTCCAAGTTCGTTGGTAACATATGCGATTTTTGATCCGTCGGGGCTTAGTTTAAATTGGGTGTAATCGTAATGACTTTTAGCTTTAACTGGCAGATCTCCTAAGCCCCTCTTAAGCATACGCTCTTGTTTTTTAGCTGTCATGCCTTCAGCAAGGAGTTTGGTTTCGGGAAATGTTCTAGTAGCATCTAAATGTTCGAAACGAGCGCGATAATATTCTATAAACTCAGCAGTAACTGTGTCAAGCGACACGCCTAGAACGTACAAGAATCCGCTTTCGATATTTCGAGAAATGCGAGTCATGTAAAGAATGTTCGGGATCACGTTTTGACCATAAGTGTCTCCAATGTATTTCCATAGCGCATGGCCAGCGTAGACGGCTTCATCTGGAGAAAGGCGGTTGAAATGATCGTATCCATCGCTCAAAACGCCGTTACGAACATGCGCTTCTACCTCGGGAGTCCAAGGATGGGTCACATAGCTCACCATGCCTTCTTCAAACCAATGAGGGATGCTGAGAAGAGTTGAGTTTTTAATGATATCCTTCCAATCACCACCATACATCATTTGGCTAAAAATGACTCGGGTCAAGTTGGATTTTATCTGTTCTGCGAGTTTTTGATGACTCCCTTCGTAGTAGATAAACATCTTTGATCCGATGATTCTCGTGGAACCCCCGATGTTGTAATTGTCGGCGCTTGCTAAGCCGACATTACTCTGTCGCCATTCACTTTGCTTGTTGTAAACGACGATTTGGATTTTATCCGTCAGGGGGTAATCGAGGGCGAGGGAAATTTCTTTGTGACATTCTTCGGCAACTTGTATTGCATAGGCCGCCAAATCACGTCCCCCCTGATAATAGTAGACTTCAAAATTTTCGCCAGGATAGTAGATCCAATGGAAATCGCGATACTGAACTCGATTCTTTCCGAATTCCTGCTGAGATCCGTTATAGAACTGAGCCACAGACATTTGGCTAGTTAAAACCAAGCATGCGAAAGAAAATATGAGTTTCAGTGGATTCATGGAGAGCGGCGCAAACGTAAATATAACTTTTTCAACCCCCGTTTATTGCAGGAAAGAGTCTTTAAAAGGCAGCTAAATATGGCATTTATGAGCGCTATCTTTGCTGTAAATTTTGCGCCATGATCCAGATGGAGATTTTCACTTTCAACCCTTTTCAGGAAAATACATACATCCTTTTCGACGAGACAGGAGATGCGATCATTATCGATCCTGGAATGCATACCGTTTCGGAAGAGACTCAACTCAAGACATTTATTTCGAGTCAAAATCTCAAGCCAATTGCGATTGCGAACACGCATGCCCATATCGATCATGTTATGGGGGTGGAGTGGTGTCGATCAGAATACAATATTCCCTTTCTGCTTCACAAACTCGATCTTGTCAACCTGGAGGCACTTCCGTTAAAGGCTCAGATGTTTGGTGTGAGTATGGAAGCCGTTGCCGACCCAGATCAGTTCATTGATGAACGAGAGAAAATAACGTTTGGCAAGTCGGAGTTGGATGTTCTTTTCACGCCAGGGCATGCTCCAGGGCATGTGGTGTTCATCGATCATTTGCAGAGAAGGGTCATCGGAGGGGATGTGTTATTTAAAGGCTCAGTCGGCCGAGTTGATCTCCCGCATTGCAATGCCGATCACCTTGTGGAATCCATTCGAGAAAAGTTATACAAGCTGGACGATACCTACCAAGTTTTTCCGGGTCATGGACCTTCAACTACCATTGGATTAGAGAAAAAGAGCAACGCTTTTGTTCCTGAATTAGGATCAAGCCTTCTTTAGGGTAAAAGCGAAAGTAGAACCTACATCTTTGGTTGAACGTACGTTAATGGTTTGGCCGTGAGCTTCTATTATGTGTTTAACGATGGCTAGACCCAATCCGGAACCCCCCGAATCTCTCGATCGACTTTTATCGACTCGATAGAACCTTTCCCACACACGGCTTAAGTGTGACTCACTCATGCCTATGCCATTGTCGGCCACCTCGACGAGTACGTTCTCGCCCATGTCGTAGAAGCGCAATAGCGTCTCACCGCCATCTTGCCCATAGTTGATCGAGTTCACGAGAAGGTTGGTTAGCACTTGTTCGATTCGCATACGATCACCAATCACGGGGAAGCTACTGTCCGGGTGTTTCAAGCGTAAATTGACATTCGCCTTCCTAGCTTTTTGCTCGAGTGAATCGACAATTTCTTGGCTCACTTCTGAGATGTCCATGGGCTCCATTTCGAGCTCAAGTGCTCCAGATTCAATCTTATTGATACGATCAAGATCTTCGAGCAGGTTGACCATACGCTGCACACTTCGTTCTGCTTTTTCCAGAAATTTTCGATTGATCTCTTCATCCTCAAGCGCACCTTCCAGCAAGGTCAGAACGTAGCCCTGGATATTGAAAACTGGCGTTTTGAGCTCATGACTAAGATTACCTATGAAGTCGCGGCGGTAATTGTCTCGTTCCTCAAGATCTTCAACTTCCTTCACACGATCATCTGCCCATCCTAGCACATCCTTTTTTACCTCTTCAAGAACATCCTCTCCCATTACTAGCTCCACACGATTCTCTGGCGTTCGCTTGAGACGGTGGATAGTTTTGTAAATCACCTTCACTTTTTGGTAAATGAATTTCTCTATCGCCCAAGAATTGATGAAATACCCGGCTGCAAACGAGAGAAACAAGATGATTCCCATGATCCGCCAATCTATTGTTCCAACCAGAAAGTATGAACTGACTCCATAAATCACTGCGGAGAAAATAGCCGCCATGGAGGCAGTACGGGTCGCTACGTTACGAGGAGTGTTTTCGGCCATTAGCCTTCAAATTTATATCCTACTCCCTTAACCGTCCTAAAGTATTCGTCACCAAATTTTTCTCGGAGCTTGCGAATATGAACGTCGATTGTGCGGTCGCCTACTACAACGTCTTTTCCCCATACCGAACTGAGGATATGATCACGCGTAAATACTCGTCCTGGATGACTGATGAGTAAGGCGAGCAGCTCAAATTCCTTTTTTGGAAGGATGATTTCTTCGGCATCTTTAAAAGCGATGTAGCGGTTTTTGTCTACGGAGATGCCCTTCTCCGGGATCTCAAATTCCTGGGATCCATCAGGATGTTTTCTACGCATCAGAGCTTTGACACGACTAACAAGCACTTTAGGCTTGATGGGTTTTGTGATATAATCATCTGCCCCTGCATCGAGACCAGCGATTTGGCTGTAGTCTTCATTGCGTGCGGTAAGAAAGGCGATTATCGTCTTGTTTAGGCCCTCGTTTTCACGAAGCTGGTGGCACGTTTCGATGCCATCCATTTCAGGCATCATAACGTCCAGTAGAATTAAATCGGGAATGGAGGCGAGGGCTTTTTCCACTCCTTCGCGGCCATTGTTCGCTGTTTCAACATCATAACCCTCTTTCTCAAGATTATACTGAATCAGCTCTAAGATATCAGGCTCGTCATCTACGAGGAGCACCTTGAAATTACTCATTAGCTATGTGTGGTAAAGTTGTCCAAATCTAACTATGACACACTAAGTTTAGGTTAATTCATTCTTAATTATTCATTGGTCTTCTCGCATTTATCCACTTAGTACCAACGAAGGGGAAACGATACATGCGACCATTGTCTACATTTGGCGCGGTGAAATTAGAAGACAACATAATTTGGGTTACTGGCGCATCTTCAGGTATCGGGGAGCATGTTGCGCGGCAATTGGCAACAGGCGGATCCAGGCTGATCATCTCAGCTCGACGTGAGGAGAAGTTAATTGGAATGCAAAAAGAATTTGGTGAGGAGAATGTCAAAGTTTTGCCGTTTGACCTTTTGCAAACCGAAGGCCTCGATGCAGTTGCTGAAAGGGCTCGAGCACTTTTCGGTCGGGTAGATGTCCTTGTACTCAATGGCGGCATCAGCCAGCGATCTGAAGTGCGAGAGACTCAAATTGAAGTCGATCGAAAAGTGATGGAGATCAACTATTTCGCAAATGTTATTCTCGCTAAAGCCATTCTCCCAAGTATGATTCAGAATGGGTACGGTCATTTCATGGTCACGAGCAGTTTGTCTGGAAAATTTGGCTTTAAGCTTCGGTCAGCATATTCTGCGTCTAAGCACGCGCTGCACGGATTTTTTGAATCTCTCCGTTTTGAAGAAGCAGAAAATGGAATCGGCGTTACGATGATTTGTCCTGGTTTGATTAAAACTGATTTGGCCTTAAGTGCGGTGAAGGGAAATGGCGATCTGGAAACGGAATTGGATAGTGGTCAGGAAAAACGAATGCTGCCAGAAGACTGCGCTAAGCAAATGATTCAAGCATTAAAAGCGGGTAAACACGAGGCGGTTATTGGTGGTTTTGAAAGAAACTCCGTTTGGATCAAACGGTATTTTCCAATGCTGCATTACAAGTTGTTGTCTAAGAAAGACGGCCAAGGTCAATAGAAAAACCCTGATACGTCCACCGCAAAACGGCGAACGATCAGGGTGTAAAACCATCATCTATATCTCGAAAACACTTGCGAAGTGTCACTCCTAAATTTCAGGAGAATCGTCACAAATATCTAAGTCTATTAATAAATATAGCCGTGCACTTCGTTGATCGAACTCTGGAAGTCAAAGACATCGTGGATCAAGCAGAAGTTGTTTGGGTCGTTTACCCGGTCAAAAGCAAACTTGGCCAACTCCACACGGTTACATTCAAAGTCAATCGATAACAAGATTCGCTTTACATGGTACGATGACAATTGCTTGTGACGCAGGCGTTGTTTTACCATAGCCACACGATCACTATCAAACCATGCGTGCTCGACATCGTCGATTAACATATCGATTTCATAGGTGCTGAGGAAGTTCCCTCCATATTCGTTTCCGAATTCGCCGCCAGAACAAGCAGCGTTGGAACATCCACCGCAGCTTGGCCCGCATTGAGATTGAGTTTGTCCTTGGCACATTCCAGGTGGGCATCCGCCTCCACAAGTACAGCCTATTGGCTGGTCGTAGGTGTGACCGAAGCCACCGTTTGAGCCGTAGATTCCTCCGCCGCACTGACCATGTGGTCGTAGGCGAATGGTGTCTAGAATTCGAAGTCTGCGGTTAGAACGAACCTTTGCAATGACTTTAGAGCCCCTGGGCACATTTACGTAGCCGTTAAACAAAACTCTACCAGATCCACCATTCCCATAAAAGTTCTGCTGGCGCTGAGTAATTCGAATTCTGTGCTTCCCCGGACGTAAATCAGTCGCGATAAAATCACATTTAGCGTAGAATCGCTTCTGGTCAAGTTGAATCTCGAAGTCCTGGTTGTTCCAGAGCGAGATTTGAAGTTCTGAACCTCTCGCTTGTGCGGCTATTGCAAAAACAGAGAGGGCCACGATTAGCATCAGTTGCTTGATCGTTGATTGATTACCGATCTGATCGGTCTTCATTCGATTTAAGAAAAGAGCCTTCATAATATGGTCCTCCATTTTTTAGTGATTAAATTCAGGAGGGTATTGCCAATAGCCGTGCCATAAAACTGGAAATCCTTGCCAGACGGGGGTTCGGAAGAGGTTCTTGAGAATTCGGTCGTAAGCGATTTGTATTTGGAAGGGCCGAAAAAGAACAAAGGCAAGCGTTTGGAACAAATGAATAAGGCTTACGCGGCTCGAAAAGATCTTTGAGGCTTGGTAGACAGTTGTCTCTCACTTAATCCTTTATCCTCGAAAAACGCAGTGCCTTTAACATGAAATCAGGAAGAGGCTTTAATGGATCTCGCTTCTCGACATTTAGGAAGACCCCCCATTTCTCAATAATCGGAACTTTAAATACTTCTATCAATTCCAGCCAAGTCTGATCGGGATCTTCGATGTACGTACAGTGTACTTTGGTGGTCCCCATGTCTAGCGCATTCTCGCTATCGCAGGTAAACCCAAAGCCTTTTTGCTTCAAATCTTCGCCCAATGCCTTCATCCCTTTGGCGTCAAATCCAAGGTGAACGAATCCGGTGTCTGCCCAAATCCTATCTGCAAAGATGGTCTTAGGTTCACGATCTGTGGATTCAACGAGTTCGATGAAGTTATCTCCAAGAACCTTAGCGAAGCCACCACCAGGAGGAGCTGTTTGCGTGAGAAGAACTCTCCTTACTGGACCAAGATCTTTCCATACGCCTTTATAATCAGCTGTGTCCGTGGAGTCGTAAATCACTTTGTCATAGCCCAGCACATCGCTATATAGTTCACGAGCTCTCTCAATGCTGCGCACCCCTATACTACAAGAAGTTGCGCCATTTGATAAAAAGCCATGATCCACGTATTTGTGACTAGAATGGACATATTGGAAGTGATTTTCGTCTAAATCTTTGATAAAGAATGTAGGACTGCCGTCCGGTCGTTGGCTTAATCCACTCAGAAAAGGAGGGTTATTCTCTTGGCAGAATTCATGCATTGCTCGAACATCTCCCGTTCCGATTTGAGTGGCGAAAATCCCTAGATCTCCTGGGAGGATTTCAAAATTGGCCTTTACAGGTTCAAAGCTCGTAGGGCGAATGACTTCCATGGCTGCACCGCCTTGGAGGTTGAATATCATGCTCGCCCTCTTGGTGATCGTTTCGTTTCGAGTATATATATCCATCAATGGTGCTGCAGCTATAGCATCGAAAAATGGGATATTCATGCTGAAGAACTTTCTATAAAATTTGAGCGAGGCGTCCATGTTGGATACTGCAACGCCAATATGTTGTATGCCGTTAATTCGCTTAAACAAGACTGTTGGTTTTTGAAATTTCTCGAAAATGGGATGTCAACTCGGATCGCAATGTGTTCAGCGTTTGCGCATCAATATTCTTCTTTTTCAGGAGTTTTCTCCACTTAATCACATGCTTGATGTGGCTATATAGTCGCCAGCATTCTACTGTGACTAATCCGGTCAATAGAGCAGCTAAAAATGTGATCGGCAGAGCCCAAGGCCATGAAATTAGCCACGAGACAAGTAGCGCTTGGAACAACCAAAAAATCCCGAAGAACACCACTCCCATTGCCATGGAGATAGAGCTAGTGAAGTGAGGATCTTTGACTTGGGCTTTGACGAACTGTCGTGTAATTAATCCGGGTAGCACGTTCAACAAAGCTCCGATAAGAATGATCGGAAGAATCAAAATCATCCCAAGCATCGGCATAATTGTCTCGCAGTTTTGGCCTGAGTGCCAAATCGATCTTTCCGTCAGGCTGAGCTTGTTTCTTAGAGTCAGATACTTATTGGCTTTGTCGGAAATCTCTTTTGATGAGTTCTCGTTTTCTGCTCTATATGAATCCCATTTGAACAGGAAATCTTTGAATGCATTGACCCGATCCAGATGCTTGCCATAGTTTTTGTCACCACCGGGGTGGATCTCCAGAGCCAGCATTTCTGTTGCCATCAACCAATCGTAGTTGTCCTTGTCGGTGACATTAACTACCAAGGCTTTTAACGCATCATTAGATTCCTTTGCCAAAATGGTCAAGGCTCTGGCTGGGTCCTTTTTATAGAGGTCAGCGTACTTAATTGTTGATATTGGCTTTCCGTAATTGAGAAGAATGTCGCTTCTAAATTCAGTATAAGAAGTGTAGTCGATTCCAACTGGGATTATCTGAATGTCTCGCTGGAAATCTGCCATTTCCATGGCTCCAAATGTGACTCGCGAGATGCCTTTTCGAAAAGGTCGAATCCACTTCTTGTTGTTATGATTTCCTTCGGGGAACATGCTGACCACGTCACCAGCCAAAATACGCTTGTAGCTTCTAGCAAACGTATCGTCATTCATCGCGGCGATGTCGGCTACCTTATCTAGCGCTCTATATACAGGTAACATGTTGAGGTGTCGAAGTAACTTGTTGGCCAGCTTGCCTCTAAATATATCAGCACGAGTGAGAAAGTGAAGTTGGCGCATTATTGAAATGCAGCCCATAACCGGATCCATCATTCCATTTTGATGGTTGGAAATCAGGATTGTGGCCTGATTCTTTTCTGGGAAATTCTTGAGTCCGTGAATCTTGATCTTGCGGTAAAACAACCGCGTGCCAATCCACACGGGCACTCTAAGGATTTCATATCCGATCGACACCTTCTTCTTCATCAGGCGCTATCGGAGTTCAGCCGAAAGTTCGGTTTGCAAATTCTTGATGATTTGATTCATGACGCCATCGACTTGTTTGTCTTTGAGCGTAGCATCTTCATCTTGGAACACCAAAGATACGGCATACGACTTCTTTCCTTCGGGCAAGTTCTTGCCTTCATACACGTCAAAAAGTCCAGTTTTTCGAAGGAGCTTTTTGCCAGCTTTGCGTGCGATGTCGTCTATTTGTTTGAACGTGATATTCTCATCGAGCAACAAGCTCAAATCGCGACGTACAGCTGGATACTTGGAGAGAGCCTTGAATTTTGTCTTGCTCATTCTAGCCTTTCCAAACACTTGATCCCAATTGATTTCGGCATAGAAAACATCCTGATCAATGTTGAATTTCTTTACCAGATCATCGCCTACTCGGCCAAAGTACCCAAGTGTCGCTGGCCCGATCGCAAATGACTTTGAAGCGGCTAACCAGTCTTTGGTCCCTTCCTCCAATTTGCAAGCGTTCATCATGCCTAACTTGATCAAAACAGATTCAATGCTTGCTCTGATTTCACTGTATCCAATCTTGCTCGCAGAATTGTTCCAGCTTTCTGGGTCTTTTTGCCCTGTGACGAAAATTGCCAAGCGCCGACTTTCGTCATATCCCTTATCCCCTTTGGAATAGACCCTTCCAAACTCATACAATTTGAGATCGGGATAACGGTGATTTATATTTCTTGAAATCGCTTCGAGACCTTGAAAAACAAGAGCCTGTCTCATGACACCGAGTTCAGAACTCAACGGATTGAGTATGGTGATCGTCTTGTCCGTGTCGGTCTCCGTGTCTTCGATCAACCTGGCGTAGTCTTGGTGAGAAAGCGAATTTGACATCATCTCGGTAAAGCCTTGAGAAACAAGGAGGTCCGAGATCTCATTTCTCATTTTCTCTTCATCCACATCATCGCTGTGGTTGATAGAAATGTTCAGTTTTTTTGGTAGAGGAATCGCGTTGAAGCCGTAGATCCTAAGCACCTCTTCGACCACATCAGCCTCACGAGTCACATCCGTTCGATACGTAGGAATCAAGAGTTCTAAGGCATCTCCGTCATCGACTGAAACTTTAATATCGAGAGCTCCTAAGATGCCCAATACTCGATCTTTTGGAATCTCGCTTCCGATGAGGTTCGTCATCCTTGACAGGCTCAGCGTGACTTTACACGGCTTGATTTCTTCTGGATATATGTCTGTAACCGAAGACGAGATTTGTGCTCCGGTAATTTCACACATCAGCAATGCAGCACGCTTCATTGCGTACAAGTTCATGTTGGGGTCTACACCACGTTCGAACCGGAATGAAGCATCTGTGCTGAGAGTGTGTTTCTTGGCCGTCTTTCGCAACCATACTGGATTAAAGTAAGCACTTTCCAAAAACACATCCGTAGTTTTTTCGGAAACGCCTGATTTGATTCCGCCAAATACACCAGCGATACACATGCCTGCCTCGTCCATATTTCCAGAATCGACGTGGCCGTTGCAGATCATGAGATCTTGGGCGTTCAATTTTCGTTCTTGTTCGTCAAGAGAAATGAATTTAGTTTCTGCGGGTAGCGTGTCCACAATTACTTTGTTTCCCTCGATCTCAGCCATGTCAAAGGCGTGGAGTGGCTGTCCGGTCTCATGCTGGACAAAGTTTGTGATGTCGACTATATTGTTGATTGGCGCCAGCCCAATCGTAGTAAGTCTTTCCTTAAGCCACTCTGGAGACTCGCCTACAGAAACGCCGCTCAGACAAACTCCCGAATATCTTGGGGCTCCCTCTGTGCTACGAACATCTACTTCAATTGGAGAGTCATTTGTTGGCGAAAAGTCGTCTATAGAAGGGAACTTCACCTCGGCAGGATGGTTTTCAATTCCCTCCATGTGATTTAATGCTGCGGCGAGATCACGCGCGCAACCGATATGGCTCATACCATCAGTTCGATTTGGCGTCAGGCCGATTTCTATACAGAAGTCGTCTTCGAGATTAAAATGCTTTGAAGCAGGGGTTCCCACGGGAGTGTCGGCCTCAAGGATCATGATGCCATCGTGGCTTTTTCCAAGGCCAATTTCATCTTCTGCGCAAATCATTCCGTGTGACTCTTCTCCACGGATTTTACCTTTCTTAATCTTAAATGGGTCTCCATCGGCAGGATAAAGCATCGTGCCAACAGTGGCCACGATCACCTTTTGTCCTTTGTCGACATTGGGAGCACCGCATACGATTTGGAGATTTTCGCCATTGCCCACATTAACCTTCGTTAGCTTTAGACGATCGGCTTCGGGGTGTTTCCAGGCATCAATGACTTCTCCGACGACTAAGCCTTCGAGACCACCAGGCAAACGCTGAACCTTTTCAATGCCTTCTACCTCAAGGCCAGTTTGGGTTAGGATATCGCCTATTGCTTCCGGGCTTAGGTCCGTGTCTATGTATTGTTTGAGCCACTTGTAGGAGATCTTCATTTACCCCTGATTTTAAGGGTCCCAAAGGTATGTAATTGGGCAGGAAAAGAGGGGTGAGAATTCGTCTTTTGTATAAAGTTGAGTGCGGATAAAAGCAAGCACTTCAATAAGGCGATTGGAATTCGCATTTGTCAAAATGAACTGGACTTTTGGGAAATGGACACGCGTTGGCGTTGTCGGAGAGGTTTGAAGAAGTTTAATGAAAATTTGCGGCCTACTTAAACTACTAAAAGCACGAAGACACAGGTCCAGGGACTTATTTCTGGCCTTTTGATTTGGGCGAATTGAGATCTACTGATCCGATGGACTGTGATCTGGCAGTCTAAAAGTGAGTGGGAGGATAAATTTAGTACGAATAGGAATTCCTCGCTTGACAGCTGGCTCCCATTTAGGCATGCCGAAGACTAATTTCATGGCTTCCTTGTCCAAGTAGTAGTGAGCGCTTTCAATCACCTGAACATTTTGGACAACCCCTTCAGTGTCGATATTGAAGGCAACATTTACTTCACCTTGAATTCTTTGTGCCTTCGCTTCCTCAGGATAATCTAGATTTTCAGAAATGTAGGCTGATAGTGAAGCATAACCACCCGGGAATTGAGCTGGCACCGTTCTCCATTTTCGAGCAACGTCATTCGGGGATTCATGTGGGTAGATGCGATCAGATTTGACGTTGCCTTTCGGGTCCCAACGCTTCCAAGTTCCAGTTTTGAAGCCTTCACGGAAATAACCTTGAGACTCTTTGCGGCCTACTGAATAGTAGTAGGTGAATAGACCTTCTTGTTTTCTTAGCTCTGGGTCGGAGTATGACCCCGTCATCTTCAATTTCCCGTCCATATAAAAAATGCGGGCATGAAATTGGTCATAGTCAGGAGTGATTTCACGGTAATATTCAGCTCCGGTTTCGTCCGCAACTAAAGCCATTGTCTCATCTAAATACTGCGTCTGGTCATATTGCGCCAAGCAGCCAAAAGAGAGAAAAACGCAGGTCAATAAAAGATAAGGTCTCGTCATACCAAAGTGCTTTGAAGCACACCCCATTTACCAAAAGGGGAGGAATCTCTGCAAAGTGAGAGCAAATTAGTAATCACAAAGCGGTGATTCATGCACACAGCTTACAGTTATCAACAAATGTCGATGTGCATTGTTGGTAAAACTAAGCGGGTATTAAAAAGACGAGAAGCATGTCTTAAAGTTGCCTGACATATACATTTGCCTCGTGGATTATGTATTTGAAAAATTGTGGGAAGAGACATTAGCCTATTTGGAAGGACACTTTGATCAACCTGTGGACCTTCAGGCGGCGTTGTTCTTGATCGGTGTTCAGGAACTAGGTCAAGGGCCAAGAAACTATAAGAAGGACGAGAAGATGCAATTGATGCACATCGCAATTTGCACGCTACTTCAGCATTATGGCTATTATGAGTTTATCGGTAGAGATGAAGACGGTTGGCCGCATTTCAAAAACAATGAAAAATTACCCCATCTGCAATCAGTTGAGCAAGAGCTCATGGTAAAAAAGGCAATTGTGAAATACTTTGAAGACGAGTTGTAGTCACCTGAAGAAGGTGACTACTCAATGCCAATAACTTCTTCCGTAGTAGCTTCTTCCTCTACTTTGATGATTCCTTCGCCAAACAAACTTCCTTTAGAAGCCTCAATGTCTAGAACCACGAAACCAGCTTGGCCTTGCTTATAAAATTCAGAGAAATTGAATGATACTTTGCCTGTTCCGTTGGTAACAGCTGTAGTGTCAAACCTCACCTCACCTATGAAATCGTCCTCAACAGAACCAACTCCGAACAAACGAACTGTCGCACCTGGTACAGCAGAACCGAGCTCATTCTTGACGATAACGGTCGCGATGGTCTCAACTTCTGGTTGACAAGATGTAAATAGGAGTACCGTTGAAATCAACGTTAATCCTAGTACAGCACCTATAATCTTCCTTTTCATACTCTCCTAGTTTTGCTAATTTCGCTGCCGCCTTTTGAAAGGCAGATTTAAAACGAATAAACAAATTAACTAAAAATATGACGTTCAAGAGTCCAATTTTGTTGCTCCTATCCGTGATTACCCTAATAACATTCACTAGCGCTAGTGGCTGTAGTTCTAATGGAGACGTTGCAGCCGTAGCTGTTACAGAGACTGGAGAAGAGCTGGAAAAGGCCCTTACTGAGGTCGAAAATAATGAGGCGGCTGCTACTAAAAACCTTAAAGACAAGGAGCCTACAGGCACTATTAAGGTGAAGATTACGACTAGTTTGGGAGATATGACGGTGCTTCTTTACGATGATACCCCTCTTCATCGCGACAATTTTGTAAAGCTTGTGAACGAAGGTTTTTACGATGGTTTATTATGGCATCGCGTGATCCAAGGATTCATGATTCAAGGAGGAGATCCTAATTCAAAAGGTGCTGCACCAGGTGCACGACTTGGTGCTGGCGGTCCAGGATATACTATCGATGCAGAAATCCAAGATCATTTGTATCACAAGAAAGGCGCTCTTTCTGCAGCTCGGCAAGGAGATTCAGTAAACCCAGAAAAGAAGTCAAGTGGTTCACAATTTTACGTTGTGCAAGGCAAGCCTACTCCGGCTACAGCTCTTTTGCAAAATGAGAAAAGAAAGAACGTTCGTCGATCTCCAGACAACCAATACAAGTATTCGGATAGAGCGATCGCTGACTACGAAGCAATGGGTGGAACGCCATTCTTAGATGATGACTACACTGTATTTGGCGAAATAATCGAAGGTCTTGGGGTGTTGGATGCCATTGCTGCTGTTCAAACAGCTCCTGGTGATCGTCCAGTTGAAGACGTGACTATGTCAATGGAAATTATCAAGTAGCCTTGCTCGATCAAATAAAAACATACTTAAGTGATATTGAGGGCTTCAACGCTGATAGCGCTGAAGCCCTTGAAACTTTTAGAATTAAGTGGCTCGGAAGAAAAGGAATCCTAAAGGATCTCTATGAGGCTTTGAAGGAAGTTCCTGGAGACCAAAAGCGCGAGGCTGGACAAGCGATTAACGGCCTGCGTATGGCGGTTGAGGACATGCTTGCTAGTGGGATAGCTGAAGGGGTTTCTTCACAGGCCTCAGGAGCCGATAAGGATGATTTAACTCGCCCAAGCGGCGCTGAGCCTCTTGGTTCAAGACATCCTGTGTCTATCGTGAGAAGAGAGATCCTTGAGATCTTTTCCAAGATTGGATTTTCTGTCGCAAATGGGCCGGAAATTGAAGACGATTGGCACGTGTTTTCGGGATTGAATTTCCCACCTGAACACCCTGCAAGAGATATGCAGGACACATTTTTCGTAGAGAAGGATCCTGATATTCTGCTGCGTACTCACACATCTTCTGTTCAAGTCCGAGTAATGGAATCGACGGAGCCTCCGACAAGAATCGTGATGCCTGGAAGAGTATTCCGAAATGAGGCTATTTCAGCACGATCTCATTGTATTTTCCATCAGATCGAAGGATTATATATAGACGAGGGAGTGAGCTTTGCAGATCTCAAACAAACGCTGCTTTACTTCGCTAGAGAGTTTTTTGGCGAGAAAACAAAAATTCGCCTTCGCCCTTCTTACTTCCCGTTTACTGAACCTAGCGCTGAGGTAGATGTGTATTGGGGGTTAAACAGCGAGACCGATTATAAGATCACCAAGGGAACAGGATGGCTGGAAATATTGGGTTGTGGTATGGTTGATCCAAATGTTTTGCTTGCTTCAAACATTGATCCGGAGAAATACAGTGGTTTTGCTTTTGGAATGGGGATAGAGAGAATCGCGATGCTTAGATATCAGATCGACGACATTCGCCATCTGTTCGAAAACGACATGAGATTCCTCAATCAATTCGTCAACGCCTAGGTCATATTGGGCAGCTGGAAAATCAGCTTAGACCCAATATCGACTTGACTTTCGACAGTGACTTTTCCTTTCAACTTGTCCATGGCGATCTTCACAAGATATAGTCCTAAACCGGCTCCTTTCGACTTGTTGGTGCCCTTTACAAACATGTCGAAAACCGTTGTTCTAACTTTTTCCGAAATGCCTACTCCGTTGTCTTCTATGGACAAAACAGCGCCTTGGCTGTCTGTAGTGATAGTGACTTTGCAGTAGTCGTCAAGCTTGCCCTTTCGGTAGCTTAATGCGTTTCCAATCGTCTTGCTCAGAATCACTTTCAGCAGTTTGGAATCACTGTAGAATGGCACCTTTTCACTGACTTTCCACTCAATGTCGATCTTGTCAGGATTTGGAATTTCCTTGGCCAATAGATCAGATTGGAGTTTTACGAAGTCAATCTTTTCGACATTGATCTCGACTTTCTTATAATCCACCGCCCGAGAGAGATTGATTAAAATGTCATCCATTTGCTCTGCGCAGGCGTTTATGAGCCCATGGTATTTAGACGTGGATGCATTATGTCCCTCTGTTTTCAAGAGTCGCAAGAGGCTTTTGATACTTGTAAGAGGTGTCCTTAAATCGTGAGATGATTTGTAGATGTACGTGTTCAGTTCCTTGTTGGCCTTTCTAAGTTCTCGGGTTCGCTTATATACTCGCCACTCTAAAACTTTGCTCAACTTTCGCTTACGAGCAAATTCACGATACAGAATCAGAGCAATCGCCAAAAGCAATCCAATACTCCCATACATCATTCTTCGCTGCAAAGTCGATTGCTCGTTTTTCAACTGGCTGATTTCGGTCTTTTGCTCCTCGATGATACCGAATTCATCCATACGTGATTGGTTGAGCTCCTGCTTGATGCGCAGCATATCATCTTGCGCGATGAGCAAATTTAGGCTGTCGCTCTGTCTTGAATAGGTGTATGCCTGATCGTACTGTCCGACGGCTTCATAATGAAGCATCAACGCTAATGCCACTTTTCGTTTTAATTTGTTGTCACTGGATAAAGCCGCTTTTATACTCGCCTCCTCGTATGTGATTAGCGCTTCAGCGGTCATGTTTGACCTGTGATAATTTTGAGCAAGCTGAACCAGAATCTCAGGAATCTTATCAGGGAGATGCTCTTCTGCTAAACTCTTCGCTTCGATGCAGTATTCAATTGCTTTTTGGTTTTCTCGGCTTTCAATCGATAGCCACGAACACTCGAGTAGCATCTCGATGGCTTTACGGTGGTGGTTTGAGCTTAAAGCTCCTTGATATGCACTGAATGCGAGAGTGTGCGCTCGGTTGAACTCAAGCTTTGTTTTGTGGAGTGCGATGAGCTGCTCTGCGCATTCAATTTGGCTGATTACCAAGTTGAGATGGCCATAAGCTTCATATGCACTCTGCAGCATGAATTGTGCCTCAGGCAGCTCGGCATTTTTGAAATAGATCTGACCGATACAGAATTGAAGCTCAGCACGTTGTAGGCTTAACGAATCGGCATTTAACTCAAGCGCATTTTGAAATAATAGTAAAGCCTCGTCGAAATCGTAATTATCGTTCTTGAGCTTGCCCAACTTCATGTAAATCTTCCCGAGCATCTTTTTGTTGCTCTGGACTTGGTAGATTCTCATGGCCTCTTCAAAGTTGACCATTGCCTGAACGGGACTTTTTTCGCTCAAGTAGATTTCGCCAATTCGATAGTGAGCCTCGCCTTTTTGTTCAGCATCGTCTGGGATCGGGGATGCCAAAACCAACTTAAAATTCTCGAGGGCTTGGACATTCTTGTTTGTCATCTGAAGACATCGTCCTTTGATGATGAGCGCTTTTGCCTTTTCCTCGTGGGATCCATTCGAATGAATAACCGAGTCGGCGTACAAAGCTGCCAGTTCGGGTTCCATCATCATTCGTTCTTGCTCGGCATTGAATAGCCAAGAATCTACTTGTGTAGCTGATGCAAAGCATGCCAATACAAGACAAAAAATAAAGGTGATATGTCGAATTACAATTTGAATGATTACCGTGCTTCGTGGTTCAATGCTGTCTCAATTTAGGACTGTTTTAGGGGTTTTTCGAGTAGGAATTTTCTGATTCTCATCTCTCCCAAGGGCCTTGGTCCATATTTTCTAAACAAACAGTCAAAAGAGATGTGCTCGCTTCGATGTCATTTTTATCGGCCATCTCAATGACTGTATGAATATGTCTTGTGGGAATCGAAATAGCTCCAGCTATTGAGCCACCTGCTGTCATGCGTTGAATCCCAGCCGTGTCTGTCCCGCCCGCGGTTAGAATCTCCGGTTGCCACTTGATGCCGTTGGCTTTGGCTTGATCTTTCATGAACTGCACCATCCTAGAATCACATACCGTCATTGAATCCATGATCTTGATTCCGGCGCCATTTCCCATTGAAGTGATTCTTTCATGGGGCGAGCTGCCGGGCGTGTCGAAAGCGATAGTGGTGTCAAGGCCTATTCCGAAATCTGGACCAATTCTCAATGCGCTAACATTAGCTCCACGTATACCGATTTCCTCTTGAACAGTGAATACCGCGTAGACATCGTGAGCCGGGTTTTTAAGTCTTCTCAGGGTTTCAATGAGAATGTAGACGCTGATTCGATTATCGATCGATTTGCAGCTGACGCTATCTCCCATTTCGACTAACTCGCGTTGCCTCGTAATTGGATTTCCTACCTCGATGACTTTCTCAACATCTTCCTTCGACATTCCAGTATCGATGAAGTAGTCTGTGGTTTTGGGGACTTTGTTTCGTTCATCAGGCGTCATTATGTGCAACGGCTTGCAGCCCATTGCGCCGATCACGTCTTTCTTTCCGTGTATGAGAACCCGTTGAGCGGTGAGCGTCTTGGGATCAAATCCACCGAGGGTGTGGAACCGGATAAAACCGTTGTCATCAATGTGGGTCACGATGAACCCAATTTCATCCATATGGGCGCCAATCATGACCTTTTTGTCGGACCGACCTTTTTTCAAAGCGGTCACATTTCCCATGTTGTCAATATGGATTTCGTCGGCAAGCGACTCAATCTCCTTGAGTACAACTTCTCGTATTCTGTCCTCAAACCCAGGTGCTCCAGGGGTTTCGCAGATTATCTTGAGTAAATTCAGATTCACGTGTGGCGATTTCTTCTCGTTCGTCTAAATCTAATTAGAGCCATTGGCTCGAACGTGAGGGGACTATAATTGTTTGAGCACCAATATGTTGAAAGACCTAGAAAAGCGATCTACTCGTTGTAGATCACGTGCATCAACGTTTCACCAACAGCCCTAAGCGATTCTTTGTCGATGACATCCATATTGTCGTTGTGCGTATGATGGAAGTTTCCATAACCTGGAAGCCCCATCAATAAAGGTGTAGTGTGATATTCAACTATACATGCGGATGGAATTCCCGCTTCACGATTCACAAATAAGTGGTCATCAGTTGTGGCGCCACTTACTTCGTTGTTAAAAAGATCGCTGTGGCCGGTTTTCTTGGCTGAATTCCAGACTTTCTCAACGATCCAGTCGGCGAAGTACATAGAAGTTCCTTCATGTGGGAATGCTGCAGTCTTGCTTCCTACCATGTCGAGCAGAATGCCAAACTTGGCGCGATAGCCTTTCTTATGTGGATTAGCGCACCAGTGCTGAGATCCTAAACACCAATCTTCGGCATCTCCACTTTGGCTGGCGAATTCAGGTGTGCCGTAATCTTCACCATCGAAAAATATGATATCGATACCGTGATCAGGAGCTTCTTTTCCAATTTGCCGCGCAACCTCGAGAAGAACTCCAACTCCACTCCCACCATCATTTGCGCCCAAGATTGGCTCGCGTTGACGTGACTCATCTCCATCTTTATCTGCCCATGGGCGAGTATCCCAGTGAGCAAATAGCAAGATGCGACGCTTCTTTTCAGGGTTAAACTGACCAATAATATTCTTCATGTCAAGCTGCGTGCCATCATATGCGCGCACCTTGGCTTCTTGTACGATTACATCCGCACCAAACTCGGTGAGTTTTTCTTCTAGCCATGCTGCACATGCAGCATGTTCGGGTGTATTGGGCACCCGCGGACCAAAGTCAACTTGATTCTGGACATATTGATAGGCCGAGTCGGCATCAAAACCGGGGACTTCGACCTCTGGTTTCGGTTTAATTGGAATAGAAGATTTTGGATCTTCAGTACATCCGATCTGAATGCTTCCAAAAATAAAGACCAATGCCAAGCCGGCTATTGCGGGTTGTCTAATTTTCATGTGACCAAGTCGTGCCATCATTAGAATCTTTGAGCAGCACATTACGTGCATTTAGCTCATCTCGGATTTGATCGGCGAGTGCATAGTCTTTGTTCTCCTTGGCAGAATCACGCATTTTGATAAGCATCTCCATGAGTGAATCCGATAAGCCATCCGATGATCCTGAGTCGCCTTCTTCTTGAAACCCTAGAACATCAAAGATCATTCTGTTCATCGTCTCGGAAAGCAGTTCGAGATTTTTAATGTCAATATTTCTTGATCCGTCATTGACCGAGTTAATCATCTTAACTGCGTCGAATAGAACCGAGATCATTATTGGCGTGTTGAAGTCATCGTTCATTGCTTCAACGCAACGAATCTTCAAATCTTGTGCGTCACAATCACCTGAATTTGAGGCAGACAAGCTTTTCAATGTCTTCAAGGCAGTCATCAATTTCTTGAATCCCTTTTCTGCGGCTTGCAAAGCTTCATTAGAGAAATCCAACGTGCTTGCATAGTGACATTGAAGCATGAAGAAACGCACGGTCATGGCACTATAACCTTGTTCTAGAAGCTGGTGGTTACCTGTGACCAGCTCTTCTGGCGTGAAACCGTTTCCTTCTGACTTAGCCATTTTACGGCCATTGACAGTGAGCATGTTTCCATGAATCCAGTAGTTCACAGGAGCTTCTCCGCGTGCACCAACGTTTTGCGCAATCTCGCATTCATGGTGAGGGAATTTTAGGTCCATACCACCTCCGTGAATGTCGAATGTCTTACCTAAATATTTTGTGCTCATGACGGAGCATTCAAGATGCCAACCCGGAAATCCTTGCCCCCAAGGAGAAGGCCATTGCATTAAGTGTGACTCATCTGCGGCTTTCCAAAGGGCGAAATCGAGAGGGCTCTTTTTCTCCTGCTGACCATCTAGCTCGCGCGTATTAGACATTAGCTCGTCAATCTTCCTTCCAGAAAGCTCACCATAGTTATGGTCCTCACTAAATTTAGGAACGTCGAAATACACAGAGCCATTCACTTCGTATCCAAAGCCATTGTTGATGATCTCCTGGATCATTTCGATTTGCTCAATAATATGACCTGTCGCTGATGGTTCGATTGATGGCGCGAGAATGTTGAACATGCGCATGACATCATGGAAACCGTTGGTGTACTTCTGCACCACTTCCATTGGCTCAAGATTTTCAAGGCGTGCTTTCTTGGCGATTTTATCCTCTCCTTCATCAACATCACCTACTAGGTGCCCTACATCGGTAATGTTTCGAACGTAGCGCACTTTATAGCCAAGGTACATCAGGTACCTGTATACAATGTCGAACGTAAGGAAGGTCCTCACGTTACCAAGATGTACATCGCTATAAACTGTAGGTCCACAGACATACATACCCACGTATGGGTCTTCGATGGGTGTAAATAGCTCCTTCTTTCTCGTAATGCTATTCTGTATGAAAAGCTTCTTTTCCATGGCTGCAAAGAAAGCTGTTTTTAGGTGAAGATTGGAAGTGGATTAACGGATGTTGGGCATAAAAAAACCGCCCCGAAATTTCAGGGCGGCTAATTCTCTAGTTCTATATTGTTCTATTCTTTTTCGATCACGCCAGTTCCGATGTATCGGCTGGACTTGTAGATCTCGATTCTTACCAAGATTCCGTCTCGATTGTATCGATGCCATTTTCCATTCCAGAGTCGTCCGTTTTTGAATTCTCCTATCTGAGTGATCTGCTGATTTTCATTGTAAAGGATGTTGTATCCATTCGGCTTAAAGCTGTACGCACTGTTCGGATTATCCTTAGCTGTTTTCGTCTTTGGAGTATTTTCAGTGATGTCGTAAACCTCCTCAACCGTAGGCTCCTTATGCTTGACTTCAGGCTGATTTGATTTGGCGGTATGGTTTTTAATGCTGCCTTCCTTTAAAACACCATTTATCAAAACCATTTCCTGTTTCATAGTGCCATCTGGGTGATAGCGTTTCATCATACCACTTTCTTTTCCGTTGATGATGTTGACCTCGAGCTCCATTTGCCCGTTATCATGGAAGTATTTCTGGATGCCGTTTCGCTTTCCGCTATCGGCAAAGTAGAATTCTTGTTGAGGTTGGCCATTGTCGTAAAAGCGGCGGAATTCACCGGTATTCCTACTACGATCCCAGTTGCCTTCTTCCTCTAATTGTCCGTTGTTGTAAAAGACCTTGTAAGGCCCTTGCGGGCGATTATGTTGGTATTTGATTTCACTTTTTTTGTTGCCGTTTGGCCAGTAATGCTTCCAAATGCCTTCTTTCTTGTTGTTGAGGTAGTCGCCTTCTTCAACAGTGTTGTTGGCAGCGAAATTGGGCTTTTCGGACATGTAGCCTTTGATGATCCAGTATCCTTGTCTTAGGCCATTGTCGTCCACATGGTTAAGCACATCACCATTCGATGCATGACTCATTCCTGCAAGCAAGAGAATTAACGATAGGATCGTAATTCGGGATATGTAGGTTAAAACAGATGCCATTGGCTTGATCTCTAACAATAAGGTTAGTGTGACTATACGCCAATAAGCTTAAAAGGTTTCCGCCTCAGCTTTTTTTTTCTGAAGCCCTTTGAGCATGATTTCCGTGAGGGAAGAGATATCAAATTTTGCTTTCCAAGCCCAATCATCGCGAGCTTCGGTGTCATCAATTGAGTCAGGCCAAGTTGCTGCGATATCGTTTCTTAAGTCGACATCATAGGCTATCTCGAAATTGGGGTGGTGTTTTCTAATCTCGGCGGTCAATTCATCTGGAGTGAAGCTGAGACCGCTGATGTTATATGAAGAGCGAATCTTCACGTTTTCTTGCGGAGCCTCCGTCAACTTGATTGTAGAACGAATCGCATCTTCCATGTACATCATAGGAAGTGACATGTTTTTGGCCAGCGGACAGGTGAAACGTTCTCCATCCACGGCTTTGTGAAAAATGTCAACGGCATAATCCGTTGTACCTCCGCCGGGTGCACTTTTATAGCCAATCAGGCCTGGATACCGAATGGATCGCACATCTACGCCCCACTTCTGATTGTAATACTCGCACCATCGCTCACCGGCTTGTTTGCTAATGCCGTAGACCGTTGTAGGTTCACAAAGGGCATACTGACCCGTGTTGGTTTTTGGAGTAGTTGGACCGAATACAGCTATTGAACTTGGCCAGAAGATCTTCTTAAGATGGCCATCACGGGCAAGGTCGAGAATATTGAAGTGACCATTCATGTTGAGATCCCAGCCCTTATCAGGATGTTGTTCTGCTGTGGCGCTCAACATAGCGGCTAGATTATAAACCGTATCGATATTGTGCTTCTTGATCACATTGAGAAGTCCTTCGGAATTTAAAACGTTGACCAGTTCCCAAGGGCCGCTCCCTACCACTGATTGATCAGTTGCGATTCGGATATCGCTAGCAACAACGTTGCTAGATCCGTGAATTTCTCTCAGCTTGTTAACCAGCTCGATGCCGATTTGTCCAGAGGCTCCAATGACTAAAATTTTGCTCGCGTTCAAAACTTGTAGGTAATAGGCTGCGAAAATAAAGAATCTCTAGAATGCTAGGAGATAGCAAACGATAAAAAAACCGGAAGGACATGCCTCCCGGTCTTTATGACAGCGGTTCCGGCCGCAGTCATCTCCAAATCAAACCTAGTCCTTCTGAAGGACGATTACCTCAATAAAACTGGGCTGAAATTGAGGATTGATAAGCCCCGAAACTTGAAGTCAATGCACACGTGTACGTTTTCATAGCAACAGTGGTATTCTTACGGTTATCTGACTTGTCGAAATGAAGTGCTTGACGATCTATGGAATTTTCAATCTTTGTCGAATTACGTTAGCTAGTGTTATTGAGCATCAACAATCCCAAACCAGAGTTTAGTAGTCTTTCTGAAAGTGACTACAGACAAGCCTTTGATGAATTTTTCGATGGCTTACGGAACTTCCTGTATTACAAGACGGGAGATAGGTACATGGCCGAGGATTTGGCCCAAGACACCTTTGTAAAGCTTTGGGAGAATCGAGATCGGATCGATAAAAAAACGCTGAAATCATATCTGTACACAATCGCGAGCAACACCGCGATCAATCAACTCAAGCGCAATCAACTGAAGTATAAGTTCCAGAAATTCTATGTCGCCGGAGTTGATAGACAATCTCCTGAATTCTTAGCCGAGATGAAGGAATACGAGGAAATTCTGCAGCGCGTAATCGGAGACATGCCCGACGGAAGCCGTGAGGTTTTCCTCATGAATAGACTAGATGATATGAAGTACCGTGAGATTGCCGAAACGCTGGGAATTAGTGTGAAAGCGGTCGAGAAGCGGATGAGTAAAGCGCTAAAAATTATCCGAGACAAACTGGGTGTTAACATATGAGGTCACTAGTCTTCATATGGTTTTCACTGCTTTTGACCCTATTCATTTCATTCACAAGTTTCGGCCAAATCGACACCCTGGTTACGGCAAATTTCGAAGGTCAAAACTTGAGCGACATTTTGGACGGGTTTTCCGATTCCTATGATGCCAAGTTCGCTTATGACGCACGTAGTCTTTCTCAAATAACTTTCACGGGCACTTTGACTGATTTGGAATTTGAAGTTGCTCTTCTCGACGTGCTCAAAAACAGCGGGTTTGGCTGGAAATTGTTGGGTGAGACCTACGTTGTGTTTCGTATTCCCGATCAACTGTCAGATGAAAACCAAGCCCCGAAGCGGATCAATTTTACTTTGAGTTTGTCCATTGTTGATCAGGTGTCAGGAGAAAGTTTGCCTTTCGCGTCAGCATTAGATTATTCTGGAAAAGTTTTCGCTGCTGACGCTGAAGGACAATTGACGATTGAAAATTTTGGTTCTGACACAACTCGACTCGTGGTCAGTTACATTGGCTATGAGACGCGGATGGTCAAGTTAACTCCGCTGTGGGTTTCAGAGCAAAGGCCGATAGAGTTAAGTCAGAATAGGTCGATTTTACCCATTGCGGCGATCTACGGCGAACCAAGCAGAATGATTCAAATCGATCGATGGGCGGGGCGAAGTACTTTGAACTTAAATACGATGAGGCGTTTACCCCAAGTTGGTGGTTACGACGCTGTTCGTTCGATCCAGCTACTTCCAGGAGTTGTGGGTACAAACGAGTCGAGTTCCGTTTTTCAAGTTAGGGGAGGAAAAAGTGATGAAAATCTAGTCACGTTTGACGACTACACGCTGTACCATCTGGATCATTTCTTTGGAGTTTTCAGTGCCTTCAACGGGAACAGTATCAAAAACATCAGGATTCATAAAGGGTGGTTCCCAGCGAGTTTTGGTGGCCGTACCTCTTCCTTGGTTCAGATTACGGGAAAAGATGGTGATAGAGATCTGACCCGAGTAACGGCAGATTTAAACTTCTTTTCAGCGAATGTGTTGCTCGAAAGCCCGCTGTTTGAAGACAAAGTTACATTCGTGCTGGCAGGCCGAAGGTCCTTTACAGACGTGTTGTTTAGTCCTGCGTACCAAAGCCTTTTTACCGGACTTTACGACGAGAGCATAACACAGCCTGGAGGTCAAACTGTTAATCCGTTTGACGCGAATGGCGAGCCGAAGTTTCACTTCTATGACGTCACGTCTAAACTGAGTTTTAGGCCCCATCCTGGTGAGAGCGTTCAACTTAGTTTTTATTCCGGTCGAGATGACTTGAATCTTACTTACCCAGTTTCCTTTCAAAATGGGACCAATATTATTTACCAGGATGAAAGCCAGTGGGGGAATAACGGAGGGAGTATCCGATGGAACAAGAAATGGACTGATCAGCGCAACACGGCTTTGGTTGCGAGCCACTCGGTTTATAAGAGTAGACTCAATGCATTAGATCAAGTTGGTAATCTGCAGTTTCAAACGGTTGACAGCGTTTTTAGTAATCAGCTAATGATGTTACAGGAGACGGCCTTGAAGTTTGAGACTCGAATATACGCTCAAGGTCAGAAGATTACGATGGGAACAAAGTTGCTGGGGAATGAAATTGCACTTACAGAAGAAGATTCTCAAGGTCTAAGCTCGACTCGCAGCGAATCCAGGCTTTCAAGCTCGATTTATGCTCAAGACGAGCTGAAAATTGAAGAGAATATCAGCGCCAATATTGGCGCGAGATTTACTTATTATCGAGGTACGCGAAATATCTACTTCGAACCTAGGATAGCCATTGATTGGACGATCACTGATAAGCTGTCCATCAAAGGAAGTTATGGCCACTTTGCGCAAACTGTGCGAAGGATTCGCCCTCAGAGTTTGTTCTTGAATTCTCCTGATCTATGGCGATTGTCGAATGCTAGCGATGTGCCTGTGCTCCAAACGAAGTATTTATCCCTTGGGGGATTGATCGATGCGGGACAACTTAATATAGATATGGAAGCATATCACAAAACCTCTACCGGTATGATCGTGGACCCAGGTCAGCATCAGATAGTTACCGACAATGTCTATGATAATTTTTGGACAGCTTCAGGCAGGACGATCGGCGCTGATTTGATGATCCAGAAAACGACTGGAAGTCATAGCGGTTGGGCTACCTTCTCTGTCGCGAAAGCCACCATCGATATCGACGGTCTGGATTATGAGACTTCAGCATCTGGAGTGAACACCTACGAGTCGAAATGGGTGTATATGTATAAGCTCCCAAAGTGGAATATCTCAACGACGTTCATTTACGGATCGGGGAAACCTTTCACTCCGGTTCTCGGCACTTTTGATTTTAATCATGTCAACGGCAACACCCAAGTTTATCCAGCGATCGGCAGAGTCAATATGGCTTGGCTTCCAGCTTACCACAGGCTCGACTTGTCATTGACGTACAGTTTTCAAATGGCTATGAGCAACGCCAGTTTGAGTTTGGCAGTCTTTAATATCTATAACCAAAACAACCTAAAGCACCGTCAGTACTATACTGTGGTCGGGTCCAATGATGATATTATTGGAGTCAGAGATGTGTCGATGATGAGCTTTCTTCCAACACTTCAATTTCGAATCTCTTACTGATGCATAGACTTTGGATCATAGCGATTATGGTGGTTGGGCTTTGGTCTTGTCAAGTAGATCCGTTGGAAGGCCTTGTGGAAGATGAGATAGTTGTTCATGCGGTGCTCAAGCAGTTCGCCGACACTCAGCTCATCTCGTTATCACGCGTCACACCGCTTGGTAGTGACCCAATACAGACTTTTGTCGAACATGCATCTGTTGCTGTCACTTGGTCTGATTCGACTTACATATTTGAGACCAAACCAGGTTTTCTCGGACAGTATTTCAATACGGAATTACCCATCGAATCTAATCGCTTGTATTCATTAGAGGTCAAGTTAGACGGTCAAATTGTAGAATCTTTAGCCCTTTCTCCACCGGCGATTAGTGTCAACAGCAGCGCATTGGATGACATCTCGGTAGATCCAGAAAATACCGGAAATACCGTTTTGGCAATTGACTGGATTCCTTCGGAGGATCATCCGGTGGTTTTGGATTTGTTGGTTTCGGAAGATGCCTTGGGTACTCCAATTAACTACCCAGACGAAAATGGCGGCTACTTTGAAGAAAATTATGAATTCCCCATTTATGCGGGTGGTGTGAATTTTCTTGACTATGATTTCACCCATTTTGGAAATCAAGTAATACGATTTTATAGGATCAACGAAGAATATACAGATTTGCTGAAATATCCTCTTAATAACCTAACATTCAATGAGTTGTCATTTCAAGACAACATAATAAACGGCTCAGGATTCTTTACAGTAGTCACAATAGACCAGTTGAGTTTCATAGTGTTAGAAGAATAACTTGAGCAGGGAGGTAGGGTGCTAATAACTCTGAGTGTATATAAGTAGCTTTTACGCACAAAACAGTGGAGAAGAAAGAAATAATAGAACAGATACTCGCGGAATGGAAAGCTCCTGAGGGGCAGCCATTAAACGACAGTTGGAATCAACTCCAGCAGAAGATCGGAAATCGCGAAAAGAAGGGTAAAACCGTTTCGATGCGCACGTGGCTGCTCTCAGGAGTCGCTGCAGCTGCAGTTGTTGCGATTTTATTTTTAGGGCCATTGGCTGACAGCGGTTCAGTCCAATTGGTGGCTTCGGCTGTGCAAAAGGAAGGGTTTGATTTACCCGATGGCTCTTTGGTTTATCTCAACGGTGGATCAAATGTTCAATACGAAGCTGGCGGTTGGAATATGGATCGAGTTTTGAATCTTGATGGAGAAGCTTACTTCGATGTAATCAAAGGGTCAACATTCTCAGTGAATACAGAGCAAGGTTTGGTCACAGTTTTAGGCACGACTTTCAACGTACTAGACCGCGGCGAAGTGTTTGAGGTAGAATGTTTCTCAGGAAAAGTAAGTGTCGAAATAGGGAGTCAGGAAGAGATTTTAAGTCCTGGGCAAGGAGTTAGAATTGTGAACTCGACGCTCGCAGTCTATGATTTGAGCACAACCAATCCTGATTGGAAACTAGGGGAGTTCAAATTTGTCGATGCGGATGCGGCGGATGTTTTTGAAGAGTTAGAATGGCAGTTGGGAATGGACATCATTGTACCCAATCTTGAAGGGTATAAATTCACCGGAGACTTCGAAACGAAGGATTCAGAGTTGGCTTTGAGTACGGTATGTTTAGCACTTGGTCTTCAACATAAGATCAATGCTGATATGAGTGTATCGGTGTCTAAGTAAAACACTGTTAAGTCGTGTTAATCACCTTTTGTTCTTTCAATAATCAGAGCAAAATGACGTTACATCTTTGAGCAGAGGGAAGGGTAGAGAAGTGGGTGGTTGTAGATTTATCAAACAAGTATTTTACCACACAGAAGCAGTCCTTTCTGGATTGCATTATAAATAGTATAGTTAGTTTTAGTTAAGGTTTAGAACCCCGTTGGATAACGTTCCACCGGGGTTATTTTTTACCGATACTTTTGCGCACAATGGATCCGAGAGAAATTCAAATCGAAGACTTCGATTATCACCTTCCAAAAGAACGTATAGCTGTTAAGCCAGCTAGTCCTAGAGATTCTGGCAAACTCCTCGCTTATTCGTCGGGAATAATAGAGGACAAGACATTTCAGGACCTTCCTGATTTTTTAGAAGAAGGAGATCTGCTCGTATTTAATAATGCCAAGGTGATACATGCAAGGCTTCTTTTCGCCAAACCAACCGGTGGATTACTTGAAATTTTTTGTTTGGAGCCAACCAATCAATCAGTAGAACAAGGTTTATCAAGTTGTGGCGAGGTTTTATGGAATTGCCTTGTTGGTGGGGCTAAAAAGTGGAAGGAAGGCAAAATCGATTTAGTAGGTGATAAAAAAGGAATTCAGCAGTTGTCGGCTTCGATGATCACAAAACGACCCGAATGTTTCGAGATCAAGTTTGAGTGGGAACCTGCGGAAATGACTTGGGGTGAAGTGTTAGAAGAAGCTGGTAAAATTCCCTTGCCTCCATATATCCAAAGGGAAGTCGAGGAAGATGATCAGAAGGACTATCAGACAGTTTACGCCGAAGTTCCTGGTTCAGTTGCA
>Ga0206679_10000419_pt1 | contig 34951 bp, 29 predicted proteins | sample M110012015metaG_FD_155464 | JGI IMG/M metagenome (GOLD analysis project Ga0206679, IMG submission 155464) | Ammonia-oxidizing marine archaeal communities from Monterey Bay, California, United States - M1 100m 12015 | ecosystem: Environmental > Aquatic > Marine > Intertidal zone | place: USA... | reverse complement strand
TCCTTCTTAGCTGCAAAATCGGCCCAATACATCTCCGAAATCGAACCCTGAAGTAAAACTCTTGGAGCTCGATATCGACCCGAAGCTTGGAATTCCCAATCGCCGTCGAATTTCCAAGACGACATCAGCTTTCCACTCCAACCAAGGGCATCAGCATTCAAATCACCTTCTAAATTGCTACCGTCCTGTAGTGTGCGAAAACCGTTCACACTTCCGTTGATCGACCACCACGAATTGAGTTTCATGACTCCGATCAACTCGATTCCGTAGTTAGTGGCGCCGGCAAAATTGCGATAAGTTGTCGTGCTCACTCCTGTGCTGTCGACCGTTTTGTAACGGCGGATTACGTTGTTTACATCCTTGTAATAAACTGAAGCCGTAATCGTGTTTCGCTTCCATTGATGGGCATAGGCAAGTTCCATCGAGTTGATATATTCCGGCAAAATGAACGGATTTCCAATGCGCAAATTTAAGGGGTCATTGTAGTTCGGGAAAGGGTTGAGCTGCCTAGATCGCGGGCGATTTATTCTGCGACTATAGCTTAGTTGAAATGTCTTTCCTTCCGCAACTTCGTAGCTTAAATGTCCACTAGGAAATAGGCTGGTGTAGTTGTTCTTGAATTCGTCATCGGTGTTCACCAAATACGATCTCATGTCGACTGTCTCCAATCGTAAGCCGCCTTGGGCGCCCCATCTTCCAAACTGACGGCCGTAGACGATATACGCGGCGTGGATATTCTCGTCAAAGACAAATTGATTGCTCCGTGTAGTGTCGTTAGAATATGACCAATTCAATGGATTCAAGGTTTCAGCCAAGAAGTCGGAATCGTTGGTACGGAGCGTCGTTTTCCATCCCGCCTCAAGTCGGCCTTTATTCTCCATCGGTTGCACATAGTCAGCAGATAGACTCCATATCTCATTCATGGATTCTGTGATGGTTCTTTCAGAGAATGGAACCGTATCTAGTAATAATAGATCCGTGTCGTAGTAGATTTCTTCGAAGTTGCTGAGCTTGTCGCCGGCATATTCTGAACGATTCACTCTAATATCTAAGTAGTGTCTTTTCTCAGAAAATTCTTGACGAAACTGGGCGTTGAAATCCAGGCTCAGACCATCACCACCGCCAGATGAGTTTCTCGTGTAGTAGTCGTACAAGACGTGGTCTAAATCAAACGATGAATATTGAACAGAATCTTCGTTTTTATCTTCTCTCGGACTGTAATTTGCGGAAAAGCTAAGCGTTGATTTTGGTGAAACATAAAGATCTGTCCCGAGCTTGATGTTGTGGCTTAATCCCGATCTAAACCCTGCCTGATTCTGATTTAAAGTTGATGTAACATCGTCAAAAGTCGTGGTCCTAGATGTCGTTCCCCAGCTATCGCCATTGCGCTGACGAAAGCTATAGTTTACAAAAGCATTGAACTTTTGATTTCGGTAGTTTAGGCCTAACGAGCCGCTGTAGTTATCTGATGTTCCTACACTGAGTTTGACATTCCCGTGTGCGCCTTGCAGTTTATTTTTCTTTAGAACGATATTGATAATCCCAGCCATCCCATCGGGATCAAAAGCCGCTGAAGGATTGGTAATCACCTCCACTTGATCAATCGATGATGCGGGGATTTGTTCGAGTAATGCTTCGGTGCTTCCTCCCGTTAATCCCGATGGTCGTCCATCGATAAGAATGGTGACGTTTCCACTTCCTCTTAGGCTAACGTTACCTTCGATGTCTACTTCTACAGAAGGTATGTTTTCAAGCACTTCATTTGCTGACCCGCCTTCGCTGGTGATGTTTTCTTCGACATTGAAGACTTTTCTGTCGATGTCGATTTCCATGAAGTTCTTCTCCTCAACGATCTCGGCTTGATCCATGGCATAGGCAGATTGTGCAAGTTGGATTGTTCCCAAATCTTGAGTAACAGATCCTTTAGGGTTCAATTTGATGCCATCTATTCTGAGCGTTTCGTAACCCATGAAAGCAATCACGACCTGATACATACCTACCTTTATTTCGTTTACGTCAAAGCGTCCCTTGGAGTCGGTGATGCCGCCATTTTCAACGTCTCCTGACCGAGGTGATATTAGAGATATCGTGGCAAATTCGACAGGCTTGTTGGAATTGCTATCGATCACTTTTCCGTAGATCCTGCCTATGGCTGGTCGTTCTTTTCCCCCGCCACCCGGACGACCACCTTCTTTTTGGCCACTTGAGCTAATTGTCAGCGCCAATAGCGCCGATAAAGTCAATATTAATTTCATCAGAATGCGAATGTAGTTTAAAGGCGTAGTACCCGGGTCACAGGAACTGTGACTCTCGTGACAACAAATGGTTTAACAGCCTGCAGGAGATTCTTTATTTCGGTAGCCTCTGATTCTTTTGTGGTTAAGTTCACTTTCAACCAGCCGTTCCTCTATCCAGGCCACTCATTCTTAACCACAAACCCTCTCGAATGCTCAATCCAAAAGCCATCTTCATCAAACAAACAAGTGAGAAGAATTGATCTTTTGGATCGTGAGAAATGGTCATCAACCAACTTTTGCATGCACTCAAAGTCAAGGGTCTCATCGATAACCCTGATCTGCGGACACAGCCAACTTTCCTTTTCCAGTTCGGCCCACCGAATGTGTACGTTATTTAGGGCCTTGAGCTCTTTCTGGTGGCACCACCATCCTGAGTTGTATTTCGTGTTGGAGAATTTCGGGTGCTTTGCATGGCCGAGCATAGAGTAATGGTGATGAAATGCGCCCTTCATCAACAACGTTGGTTCCGGATTTGCGAACTTTTGAGACTGTAGATACTCTTTACCCCAGTACCTTGTGGTAATCGATAGCTGATCAACCATCTTGTCCATTTTAAGCTTTAGCGTATCGTTTGGATTCGGCCCTAGCCAAAGATTCCATTGATGCGAGTTTTTTGACGATAGGTAAAACTTGCAAGCAACTTCCACATGCAGCGTGCGGTTGTGAGTTAGATCATTAACAATGAAGTCAATTTCACCAACAGTTTGGGTGCCATTTTTTAGCTGCACGTTGTTTGCGAGCATTTCGAATCGTGGGTGATTTTCAAAGAAGAAACCGAGCATGGATTCAAAACGAATGCCCAGCAAGCGACTTGGGCGAACCTCTAGCCATTGCCTAAGTGGAGTAGAGTTGAGGTCAAGAGTGACTAGAAATGATTCGCTTTCTTCCAGTAAGTCATTAATCCATTTATCGTCCAAAGTTTGGTAGACGCTGCAGTAGCCATGTTCGGACATGAGTGGACGAGAACCAATGATCCAAGCCAGTTCCCGAACTAAAGGGTTTTTGTATTTGAGAAATTTTAATTGTTCCAAATCTAGTCGCAATATCCAACCCGAATCCCGAATTGAGAAACACGAACAGTAAAAAGCTAGCGGTAACCTCCGAAGTTTATCTTTGCCGAAAACTTTACTCTGCGCGCACTTTTTCAAATACCACATCCGGATGTCCGTATTATGGTTCACACCTGGAACGGCAAATATCTTTTGGAGTTAGAAGCTGGTTCTTTTAAACAGACGTTCAAGATTCCAGAAGAAGCAGTGGCTGGTCCAGAAGGGTTGAAGAGTATCGTAAATGCAGAATTTATCGAGGAGTGTCTTGTTCGGTTTGAGGGCATGATGAATAGCCTCAAAACACATATGAAAATAGCATCTAATGATCAGTAAAGTAAGTCTAGGTTTAAGTGTGGTGTTGGCCGCAGCGGTGATCTTTCTTTTTACCCAACTCCCGCCTACTCCAAATTCTCAGATGGAGCCCGATGAAATTAAAATTTCATCAGAAACGTCTGTTGATGCGAGTACGATCGCGTTCATCCGTGAAGATTCGATTTTGGTCAATTACGACTTTGTGACTGAAGAAGGAAAAAGGCTAGAGGGTAGGCTTGAGGCCAAAAATAAACGACTGAATCAGGAGATGGGAATCTACCAGCAGGAGGCAGCCAAATGGGAAGGGTATTTGCAGCAGGATCAAAGCCAGGCGACATATGAAATGGCCATGAAGGATATGACAGCTCGTGAGGCAAAACTTGCCGAAATGCAGGCCGAGCTGGAAAATATTCAACTGGAGTACACAGTAGAGTTGACAGATAAAGTGCAGGAATGTGTTACTCAATATGCTAAGGACAATGGTATCGCCATGGTGGTATATCAAGCCCAGGTCGGTTCTCTAATTCTATACGGTTCCGAAGGGATAGATATTACCGAAGAAATCACAGCAATTCTCAATCAGGAATATGCTGAGGCCAAAGCATCTGAAGCAGCGGAAGAATGACGATTGCAGATCAAAAACTTCACGAAAACATCGCCGAGTACATTCTGTTTATCTGGCAGATGGAAGATTTAGCTCGGGCTGTAAAATTCGATTCTGATGCGGTCCGTGCAATGTATGCGGGTGCATCTACTCAAGTGGCAGATGCCGAAGTGCAATGGTTTTCATCGCTATGCGATTTGATGAAAAAAGAGGGCCTCGAAAAAAAAGGACATATCCCGGATCTCGGTGAGATCATGAAAGAACTGTTCTATCTTCATTCGACTTTGCTCACCATTCTCAAGGACGAGAAATATATCGATCTACATCAGACTGCACAGCCAATTATGTCCGAGTTTTTAGCTAAAACGGGAAGTGCTACAACCCATGAGGTGGAAGCGTATTTAGTAGCCCTCTACGGCATGTTGATGCTTAAGCTGAAGAGTGAGGAAATCTCTGAAGGCACTAAGAACGCCATGGAGGCTTTCAGCAAAGTGATCGCTTATTTAACCGTGGAGTACCATAAAATGAAAAAAGGCGAGATGAATATCAATCTCAATTAATACCTAGACTCAAGTAGGTGATATTCGAAGATTCGAGATCATATACCCAGACAATTTCGTCTAAATTCGATAAGAGTTTCTCTAGACTCATTCAGCTCAAGTTGTTCAATCACAAGCTGTCGTTTAGGTAATGCAAAGCTCAAGGACTATTAGCTGAGAAGCTGTTGACGAAGCATAAACTCAAACTGCTCATTCTGCTTGGCTAGCTTTTTCATCGTGTTTTCTCGCTCGTGCTTCATTTTAAAATTTTCAAATGCCAAATTAATGGCAGATTGAATTTCTTTCAAATTGAAAGGCTTAGTAATGATGTTACACACTTTGCCTCGGTTAACTGCCTCAATCATCGCCAGCGGATTCATCTGTCCGGTGAGTAAGACTCGTTGCACCTCAGGATGATCATTAGCGAGTTTCTCTAAAAACTCAATACCCGTTATTTTGGGCATGTTTTGATCCGTGATTGCGACTTGAATTCCTTCTTGCTTGATCATTTCTAGGGCTTCCTCAGGTTCGCTAGAAGTCAGAATAGAAAAATGTTTCCGGAAGTTCGCGGCGAAGCTTGTTAGGTTGGCTTCATCATCATCAAGATAAAGCACTTTTGGTTTTTCAGTGGTTTTCATATTTGAATAGTTTAAGCCGAATAAAGGGCTTGCAGGTGCATGGGTGTACGGATATTAAAGAATCAGGTTACGCCAAATGAGAATAGTCGAGCCTCCTACAGCTGGTCTCAATAATTTAGAAATACAAGGCCTGCATGACCGCACGATAGCGTGTTGAAAACTTCTGAAAGTCAGCACTTTGCCCCATACCTTAATATTCAAATTGTATGATTCAACAAGATAACTCTTGATGACAGAGCTAGCTGACTTGATAAAATCACGAACTAAGGCTTCGAATGATGCATTTGAGCCTCAGTTTTTTAATCTCGCATTGGACGAGGATAAAGGGAGTTTTTACAATCTCTTGGAGTCTGATTCGGAAATAGAGATCGTGGACGAGATATACAGTCAATTAGTGGAACTCGTAGAAATTGAAAATCCCTCGGAACGCTTGACTGACGAAGAACGAGAGGCGATTGTGGCAGCACAACTTAACGGTGTTCCTTTCGAAGAATACGGCAATTGGGCTTATTACTCATGGTGTAGAACCATGGTGCATATTCTTCCCGAAGAGGAATTTATTACCGTGCGGACAAATCGAAACTTGTACAAAATCACCCACGAACAGCAAGCCGTGCTGAGGAGTAAGAAAATTGCAGTTCTCGGTCTTTCTGTGGGCAACAGCATCGCCCACATATTAGCTCACGAACGCGTTTGTGGTGAACTAAGGTTAGCTGATTTCGACGAACTCGAACTTTCGAACCTGAACAGAATTAGTAGTTCAATCCATGAATTGGGAACAGAAAAGACCATCAATACGGCGCGACACATTGCCATGATGGATCCTTATCTCAAAGTAAAAATTTGGCGAGAAGGGGCATCGAGAGAGAATTTATCAGAAATGTTAGCCAACGATCCTGTTGACCTAGTTTTCGATGAATGTGATAATCTCGATATAAAAGTTGCTATCAGAGAAATCGCGCAGGCAAATGGAATTCCCGTAATGATGGACACCAGTGACGCGGGTATGCTCGATATAGAACGTTTTGATCGAGAACCTGATCGAGACTTTTTTCATGGGCTTATAAATCATCTGGATTTGTCTAAAGTTCAAGACCTAATAACAAGCGAAGAAAAGGTGCCATATGTTCTCCCAATACTCGGAATTGACAAAATGAGTCGAGAGCTAAAGACTTCTATGATGGAAGTTGGAGAATCCATCTCGACTTGGCCACAACTTGCATCAGCAGTTATTGGAGGCGCTGGTATTTCGGTTGATTGTGCTAGGAGATTGCTGCTGGATGAAATCACCGATTCTGGCAGGTATTATTTCGATTGGTCCGTAGAATTGGCAGCCCAGTCAAAGGATGAGCATATCACGCCCGTGAATCAGGCTGAGAAAATGACAGCGGACCTTGCAAAGTCAATTGCGTCGAGCGTTAATTTGAAAACAGACGAAAATGCGGTTTCAGTTTCTCCAGATCAGATGGCTTCGATAGTGGAGGCAGCGATTTGGGCGCCAAGTGGTGGGAATATGCAGCCGTGGTATTGGTATTATGAAGAGCGTCAACTCTTCTTGATTCACGACCAAGCCGCGAGCTTCTCCATGTTAGATTTCGAGCACCGCGGAAGCTATATAGCTTTTGGAGCAGCTCTTGAAAATCTTCGTCTCAAGGCCTGTCAGCTGGGTTATGGAGTGAAATTTTCTCACCCTGAACACGATAAGATAGCAGCGGTCGTGACATTCCATCAAGATGGGATGTTTGACAGACCTTATGCTTTAGATACTTCTTTGATCAAAGGTGTTTCTTTAAGAGAAACCAATAGGAACTTAGAAGGGAGATCGGAAATTGACCCAGCTATTCTCACTGAATTGAGTAGTAGTCTTGCTGGGTGTAAGTCTCATATTCTAGATGACACAGCACTTATCGATGACCTTGGAAGAGCTGTGGCGGATGGAGATAGAGTTAGACTCCTCCATGAATGGGGTCACCATGATTTCATCAACGAAATGAGATGGTCAGACGCTGAAGCTCGAGATACTGGAACAGGGGTGGATTTGGAAACTGTCGACCTCACAGAACGCGAAAAGGCTGGACTTATGGTTGCCAGAGACTGGTCTGCCGTCAAAGCGCTAAAGAAATTGGGTGACGACAAGGGAACCAAGTTCATGGACCTCACCGCAAAGACATTCTCATCTGCATCAGCAATGATGCTTATCACAGGTGAAGATGAATCACTTAAAACGTACATGAAGGCTGGTCACTTGCTTGAGCAGCTTTGGATCAAAGGAAATATGAATGATCTCGCGATCCAGCCTGTCAGCGCAGCTTTATTCCTGCACTACCGGGCGCAAAATCAACAACACATCTTTTCGGATTCTGAGGCTTGGGTTCTTGCCAAGGTTTTTGATTCCGTCAAAGAAGCATTCAGCTTAACGGATGAAATTCCGTTATTCCTGCTTCGTCTAGGAAAGGCAGGGAGGCCAAAACGGTCAATGAGAAAACCATTAAGTCAGGTATTTCATCATTCTACTATCACTAATCCTCAATATCAATACTAGTGACAGTAAACAAACTTCTCGTAGGCAGCTCTGGAGTTAAGACTCGAGAGATTAAACTCAAATTCACAGTGTTTAGGGCTATCGATAATCCTATTCTATGTGAAGAATATGCCAATGGTCATCTCAAGCTACTCAAAGAGTACGGGGTAACCTCAATCACATCAAGTAACCGAATATGGGACAAAAACCCAGGCACGTATATCGTGCTCGCGCGTGACATGGATTCCAATGATTTGGTGGGTGGAATCCGGATTCAACGCTACAGCAAAGAATATCCATTGCCCGTGCAGTTAGCCATAGGTGGAGAGGCTCCGGAACTCAATGAACGCATTGAAGATCATGATGTCAAATATGGGTCTGGTGAGATGTGTGGTCTGTGGAATTCAAAAGCAGTTGCTAAAATGGGCGTGAGTTGGATGCTGACCAGGGCTTCAGTGGTCATATGTGAACAAGTTGGCGTAGAGTCCTTATGGGGTATTTGTGCCAATTATACATTACGCATGTTCGAAAACGTAGGCTATCGAGTTATCCGTGACATTGGAAATGAAGGTAGATTTCCATATCCAACGTCAGAATACATCTCACATCCAGTATGGATGAATACAGATACCCTTGTCACGACCAACGAGGAAGCTCGCGACGAGATTTTTGATCTGAGAAAGTCAAAACAGCAACAGAAGATATTCGAGGGCACCGACTTTGTAATAACGACTGATTACAACCTACAATTGAAAATTACATGACGGGACTGAAAGCGTTTTCTGCGTTAACCGTTCTCCTTGTTAATATAAGCTGCTCTATCGCTCAATCAACTTTGATGATTTCACCATCGTCAGGAGTTGTTAGTGGGCTGGATATGAGCGCCTTGGAAGATCCAGAGTCTGTTTATACACCACAGCAGCTAAGAGATTCAGTTTTCACACTCGTAGAGGCCGGGGTCCCGAACTTGGGTGTCACTCATTCTACATATTGGATAAAATTTAATGTTGGCAGAAGCGCTGATGCCGAAGGGCTATGGTTGTTGATAGATAATCCTTCATTAGACTACGTAGAGCTGTTTTGGGAAGAAGATGGTGTTTTTCAATCCCAAGTGGTGACTGAAACCGTTGTGTTCAATGAGCGTCGACATGAGAGCCCAGTCCCAATTTTTGACCTTCCCATTGGACCTGGTTCTGAGAGGGAGTTCCTTTTAAAAGTTTGGGGTAAAGAACAGATTCAACTTCCGTTCAAAATAGGGGAGAAGGGACAAGTCATGAATGACCTGTCCACTACCAATATCTGGATTGGACTGTACGTCGGGATCATCTTGTTAATGGTCTTGTATAATTTCTTCATTTACGTTATTGTAAAGGATAATTCCTACATCCATTATGTTTTCTTCATTCTAGCCGTAGGTTTCGCTCAAATAATTACTCAGGGAGTTCAGTTTCAATACCTCCATCCTGATTTACCATGGCTTTCGGAGATTGGATTTTTTGTGTTTCCAGCACTTGCCGGGATCACAGGATTAACCTTTCAAAGAGTCTTCCTCTCTACTAGGGAGCATTTGCCCATTGCGGCGCGTTTGATATATGTTTTCATTGGGTTATATGTCTTTAGTGGCATAATGGGAATCTTTGTTGATCACGTCATTGGCTACAACGTAATGCAGTTCAGCGCCATGGCGGTTTCGGTCTATTTGTTGACCGTATCTATAATTCTCACAAAAAGAGGAAAACGTGAGGCTAAGTTTTTCTTGGTGGCGTGGTCGATTTTCTTGCTTGGTGTGATTCTGTTTATTCTGAAAGACAACGGGGTGATTCCATATAATGCATTTACCAAAAACACGATGCAGATTGGATCAGCTTTAGAGGTGATCTTACTTTCGATAGCACTAGCCGACAAGATCAATGCCTTCAAAAAGGAAAAAGAAGAATCAGCGCAGAAAGCACTCAAGGCGGTAAAAGAAAATGAGCGAATCGTTAGAGAGCAAAACTTGATGCTCGAGCAAAAGGTTAAGGAAAGAACAGTAGCATTGGAAAGTACCAATAGTGAGCTGAATACGACCCTATCTGAGCTGCAAACGACTCAAGCGCAACTGGTTGATGCAGAGAAGATGGCCTCGCTCGGTCAGATGACCGCTGGTATCGCTCACGAGCTCAATAATCCCATCAACTTCGTATCATCAAATATCAATCCGCTGAAAAGAGATATTGAGGACCTTTTTGAATTGTTGGATAAATACGAGGGTTTGAAAGATGGAGATAATATCCGTGTTCAGCTTGATGCAATAGAAAAGCTTAAAGAAGATTTAGAAATTGACTTTGTCAAGAAAGAAATAGATGAGTTGCTCAACGGGATCAACGAAGGTGCCGAACGAACAACGGAAATTGTCAAAGGCCTCCGGGTATTCTCTAGATTAGATGAGGATGCGTTGAAACCAGCAGACATAAACGATTGTCTCAAATCAACGCTCGTAATCGTTAAAAGTAATCTGAAGGGGGAGTGTAATGTCGAGGTGGATTATTCAGATGATATTGAACCGATAAATTGTCACCCTGGCAGAATTAACCAAGTCTTCATGAACATCCTTAATAATGCAGTGCAGGCTACTCAGATGTCTGAGAAATCTGCGCCAGAAAGGTTGGTCAAAGTCAAGTCTTGGAAAGAAGATAATCAGATTAAAATCTCGATAGCCGACAATGGAACAGGAATTAAGGACGACGTTCGTCCAAAGATCTTTGATCCATTCTTTACAACCAAAGAAGTTGGAGACGGAACTGGACTTGGACTGTCAATCGTTTTAGGGATCATAAATGATCATAAGGGGACGATTGAGGTCCATAGTGAGGTTGGAGAAGGGAGTGAATTTGTAATAACTTTACCGACAGACCTCTAGAGCTAATATGAGACCTCACAAGATTCGAATACTGTATTTGGACGATGAAGAGAACAACCTAACATCATTCAAAGCAGCTTTTCGAAGAGATTACAAAATTTTCACGACGACGACTGCGCAGGAAGCCGTCCAAATTCTCACGGACAACGAAATTCACATCGTTATTTCGGATCAAAAGATGCCGAATATCAGTGGTGTGGAGTTTTTCGAATTGATCGTTCCAGATTTTCCGGAACCAATCCGAATGTTGCTCACGGGATACGCTGATATCGAGGCCGTTATTGACGCGATCAATAAAGGTCAGGTTTATCGATACATCGCCAAACCATGGAATGAGCAGGAGCTCAAAATGACCATTGAGAATGCATACGACGTCTTCTTAACTCGTCAACAAATCAATGAGAAAAATGAGGCTCTTGAGAAAGCATATACCGAACTAGAAAAGTTTGTGTACAGCGCTTCTCATGACTTGCGTGCACCCCTGGTTTCAATTCTAGGCGTAATCAAGTTGGCGCGGACGGAGAATCCCGACAACCAGAGCATGCAGTATTTCCAGATGATTGAAAAGAATGTCAATCGTCTCGATTCATTCGTCCAAAACATTATCCACTACTATCAGAATTTAAAAAATGGCGAGATCATCAGCGCTATCAATTTTGACAATCTTTTCATGGAAGTCCTTGAGCATTACGCTCATTATGATGGTGCTTCAGAAGTGGAATTCAAAAGAAGCGTAAATCAGTCAGGTGAGTTTAATAGTGACGAACTTAGATTGAAAATGATCCTGAATAATTTGGTTTCAAACGCGATTAAGTACCGCGACCCGAATAAGTCGGATCAATATTTCAATCTCACTGTAGATTGCCAGTCGGACAAAGCTGTGATCGAGATTTCGGATAACGGCAAAGGGATTGATCGCGATAGTATCGGTCAGATTTTCGATATGTTCTTCCACAAAAGTGAAGATAATGTGAGTACCGGAATCGGATTGTATATTGTCAAAGAGGCTGTAGAAAAACTAGAGGGAACAGTAGACGTTTCATCTGAACCTGGTCAAGGGGCCAAGTTTGTGGTGGAAATACCAAATCGTTCGTGAAAGATCAGATGAACATCATCCTTGTTGACGACAACGATATTGACATTGTTGTGAATACCAAGCTGCTAAAGTTGGCAAACATCACCGACAATATAGTATCATTCAATCGCTGCGAAAATGCACTCGATTGGCTAGCCGAAAATCACGCTCAAGGAGGATTTAAGGACAACGTCATATTACTGGATATCCAAATGCCGGGAACCGATGGTTTCCAATGTCTTGAAAAGTATACTCAGCTATCAGAAGAGGTGAAAATAAGCTGCCGTGTGTTTATGCTCTCAAGTAGCATCGATCGAGGCGATATCGAACGCTCGGAGGCCAATGTGGATGTCATCAAAGTGCTTGAAAAGCCCTTGGACGTGTACCTCTTTAAAAGGCTGCTTGCAGCTGAATCACTCTAGAGCTACTTTAAGTATCTCCAATCTTGATTGTTTTTGATTTTCAATAGCGATTCGTAAATCAACCATGTAACATTCTCGACGTCATCTTTGTGACACATTTCGACCGTGGTGTGCATGTACCGCAGCGGTAATGAAATGAGAGCACTGGCGACTCCCATATTGCTATATGCAAATGCGTCCGTATCTGTACCGGTGCTTCTAGATGCAGCCATTCGCTGGAATGGAATCTCTTTGTCTTTCGCCGTCTTGATGATATGCTTGAGAAGATTGTTTTGTACTGCTGGGCCATACGTTAATGCTGGGCCTTTTCCCGCCTTAGTATCACCTTGTGCCTTCATATCCACCATCGGGGTATGCGTATCATGACACACGTCGGTAACTATAGCTACATCAGGTTTGATTCTTTCAGCAATCATTTGCGCACCACGAAGACCAATTTCTTCCTGAACAGCATTCGTGATATAGAGTCCAAATGGTAGCTTTACCTTACTCTCTTTGAGAAGTCTGGCCACCTGTGCGATCATAAATCCGCCCATGCGATTGTCTAAAGCACGGCCGACATAAAAATTCTTGTTGAGCGTGATAAGTTCGTCAGGATAGGTAACAACACATCCCACGTGGATTCCCATTTTCTCGACCTCTTCAAGATTTTTTGCGCCGCAATCCAAAAAGATATTTTTCAGTGAGGGAGCTTCCTCTTTCCCTCCTGAGCGCGTGTGGATCGCAGGCCAACCGAAGAAAGCCTTTACGATGCCTTTCTCACCGTGAATGTTGACACGCTTTGAGGGCGCGATTTGATGATCACTACCACCATTCCTGCGGAGATAAATAAATCCATCTTTCGTTATATAGTGTACAAACCAGCTAATCTCGTCAGCATGAGCTTCGATCACGACTTTGTACTTGGCCTTTGGGTTGATCACACCGACGACCGAGCCGTAGGTATCTACGATGTGCTCATCTATATAAGGCTTAAGATAATCCAACCATATTTTCTGTCCTTCACTTTCGAATCCGGTTGGACTCGGATTATTCATGTACTTCTTTAGAAATGCAGCTGAATCTTTGTTGATGATCTTCTCTCTTGCCATGTATGAATAAGTTGAGTGCCCAAGATCGTAAACCGCCCGAATTTTAGTGCCATGAAGCTTGAAACTTTCTAACCTAATCCTTACTCGCCTCACCTTCGCTTCCACAAGCTTATCGCTTTCCAGACCCAACATTTCCCAAATACACTTCGCTCAGTTGTCTCAGCAAGAATTTTAGTTGAATTTCGCGCGTTAATGGATTCATTGAGTCAAATTGTTTTAGGAGCTGCTGTAGCAGAAGTTTGTGTCGGAAAGAAAATCGGCAACAAAGCCTTGCTATGGGGAGCTATAGCCGGAACTATTCCGGATCTTGATGTCGTCACCAATTTCTGGATGGACGAATTCACGGCAATGACTTTGCACCGAGGCTTTTCTCATTCCATCGTGTTCTGTCTTTTGGCTTCACCGATTTTCGCTTGGATTTGGACTAAGTTGACATCAGTTCTTAGTGGTAAGAGCTATATCCCAAAGGTGAATTTCAAGGGCTGGGCGTTGATGTTTTTCTGGTGTTTTATCACTCACATTGCCCTTGACTGTCTAACGACTTGGGGGACTCAGATCTTTTGGCCATTATCCCCTCGTGTGTCGACCAACAGTATTTTTGTTGCTGATCCTCTGTACACTATTCCGTTTCTAATCCTACTCATCGTGTTGATGTTCTTCAAACGAACAAATCCACGGAGATCTAAGATCGCACGTTGTTCGTTGATATTGAGCACGAGCTACTTGGCTATAGGTATGTTGGTGAAGATTCCAGTAAACAATGCATTTGCGGATGCACTTGAGACTCAAGGCTTCGAGGTGATTGATTTTGAATCTCGCCCCATGCCACTGAATATCATACTATGGACGGTCAATGCTGAAATTGAGGACGGGTACCTACTTGGATACTATTCGATTTTTGATGAGGACAACGATATCAGGTTTCGGTACGTGCCTAAGAATTGGGAGATCGGAGAAGAGTATATAGAAGATCCACTTTTTCAGAAGGTCTTGTATATGACCAGTGGCTGGTATGCACTAGACCTACAAGAAGAATACCTCCTGGTAAATGACCTTCGATTTGGTCAACCTGAGGGCTGGAACTCTGGACCTGATGAATTCGTTTTTCAGTACAAAATGTATGAAGACGATCAAGGAAGTTTATCCGTCTTAAATCCTCAGCCGCCCCGGCCCGAAAAGGATGAAGTGTGGGAGATTCTCAAAGGGCTGTTTAGAAGAGCATTGGGAAATAAGGACCCTAGTACCGGATTAGCTTCTCGCTAATCTTCCCTTCTCCATTAGACAATTCAAGCTGGTAAATTCCAGCATCGAATCTCTGCATGTCAAGGTTGTGAATGGTCTCACCGGAGGTCACCTTTAGCATTCTCTCAATCACCATTCGGCCACTTAAGTCAAAAACCCGCATTTCCAGATTTTGATTGGTAAGAGCACTGATCTTGATTGACGCCGAACCTTCAAAAGGATTTGGAGAAATCACAGCCGATGCAATGCTTTGAATTTCGCCAACATGGGTTTCGCCCGTCCAGATATTAATATTGTCTACGAAAGTGTTGTTTCCATTGTCATTTCGGAACCACAATTTGAATGCAACAGATTCCTGGTGATCCGCTGGATTGAGTTCGTAAGTGAATTCTTGCCAATCTTCGATGGAAGTCGGAATGAAGGGGCTGAGCATTGGATCTACACTGGACATTTCATCGCTTTGCCATTGTTCTTTCAAACTCCAGGTTTGTCCGCAGCTGGTGGTAAGATACAGCCGTAAACGATCTTCCGTTTCGCCTTCCAAAGTGGTGAACGCATAATCGAATCTGAAGTATGCATTTTCACCTTCTGGCACGGTACTAAAGTCAAAAGGTTGGCTGATCATCTCGTATATGTTCTCAACGTCGAGTTGATGGTTTTGGATCCAAACGCATTGGTCACTTTCATAACCTGTTTCATCCGTAATTTCCCACCCATTGCCTTCGGTATCGTCTACCGTGAACCAATTTAATTCAGCTAGATCATTAGAGGTTTCAAAACCCTCGGTTAATGGCAATTCGGCGCCAATACTATCAAACACGATGACACAATTTTCGCACGTGTATGTCGCGTTGCCAGCGCTGTTGCTAATGGCAAGTGAGACGTCGTAAGTCCCAGGTTCGTCAAACGTGATTAAAGGATTTTGCTCAGACGAAGTTGCTGGATCTCCACCCTCAAAAGTCCAGTTCCAATCTGGAGAGTTTTCCTGAGAAGCGTCAAAGAATTGAAGAGAGTTTCCGACACAAATGTAATGCTGACCTAGCTCTACATCTCCTATTGGCGCTTCGCTAGGCTCTTCCCACAGATCACTTGACCACAAGCCTCTTCCAAAAGTCGCTGCGAATATTTTTCCATCGTTATAGTTAATCTCCAACTCGCTAACAATCACATTTGGCAATCCATCCATAAACAGATGCCAGCTCGCCAATTCTTCACTTCGATAGTAAATTCCTAAGTCGGTTCCGACATAAATTCCATCGCTAGTTTCAGAATCGAAAGCGACACAATTGACTGGGCAGTTGGGTAAATTGGCCGAAATGTTCTCCCATGTGTCTCCACCGTTGTCCGAGTAGTAGACTTTTTCTCCTTCTTCAAATCCTGAGAATGTCACCCAGACTCGGTCAACATTGAGTGGATCCACCGCCAAGTAGGTGATGGCTTCAACAGGTAGGCCAAATGAGATGTTTTCCCATTCTCCACCGGCATCATTCGTTTTATAGAGATCACCGTATGATGCTGCGTAGATGGTGTTGGGATCTATCAATCCCATAGCGATGCTGCGAAATTGCTCGTTGTCGATGTCTGAAATTACCGTCCAACTATCAGCGCCATCTGTCGATCGCCATATGTTTTGAAATCCGGCATACAGCACATCGGGATTGGCTGGGCTCAATATGTAAGGTGTCGTCCAAGCGCCATCTTCGTTAATCCCCGAAGCGGACCAGCTGAAATCAGAACCGCCGTTGGTTGACTTGTTCAAACCACCATATTGAGAACAGGCCCACATAATGTTTTGGTCAGTTGGGTGTATGATCGTTTCCATTCCATCTGCCCCAAGAACGTGTGTCCAATCGCTTCCGGTCATCAAATTGGTTCCGCAGTCTTGAGCTCCGCACGAAACACGACTTGAGTTTGCAGCATATACTCCCAGTCTGTAGAATTGCGAAATCGACAAGCCTTCGCTCACGTCAGTAAATGAACCTCCTTCGTTGGTTGAGCGAAATACCCCGCCGTCACTTCCGCACCAAAGTGTGCCGCCGTTGTAGTCAAGATTGTGAAGGTCTGCATGAATGTAGTTCGTGCCACTTTGTGGCCAAGTCCAATATGCGTTTAGGTTCCAACTCAATCCTCCATTTGTTGATTCCCAGAGGTTGACCGCTCCCACCAGTACGTGATTTGCGTTGTCTGGTGAAACGGCAACCTCCATGTCATACCAAGCTTGCCCCCACTGTGAATCTCCTTCTTCATCCGACCCCAAAAGGTTGGGAGAGTCCGAGCGTAATTGCCAAGTGGTTCCGCTATCGGTCGATCGGTAAAGGCCCTCGTAGGAATTGTAGTTTTCATCTGCCGCGAGGAAATAAACCCATTCAGGCTCTTCAGGAGAAACGGCAATCGAGGCACGTTCTAAACCACCCGCACTAGGCAGACCTTCATTCATGATTGTGAAGTTCTCTCCTCCGTCAGTCGATACGTAGAACGAGGTGGAACTGGCGTAAACTGTTGTTGGATCGTCTGGCTTAAATTCAAGATCGCGAATATTTGCACTGATCACTTTAACCCACGTGGCGCCACCATTAACGGTTTTATATAGGCCGTCAGTTGTGCCGGCGAGTATGGTTTCTGGACTTCCTGGTACTGCCATCAGACGATGTGTTCTAACATTCTGGCTTAAAAGAAAAGTGAGGCCAGCGGTTTCCCAAGTGTCCCCGCCATCAGTTGACTTAAAGATTCCAAGGCTGTACGTATCAGAATTATCACTATCACCTGTTGCGATATAAATGACGTCTGCATCATCTTCGCTCACCACAATTCCAGAAACACCTAGAGTGGGTAAATGATCTGTAAGGGGTGTCCAATCTTGTCCGTTGTTGGGAGAGTGCCACAATCCGCCAGAGGGTGTGCCAGCATAAATGGATTGATCATCATTTGGATCAAATGCGATGCAATTGATTCTGCCGTTTCCTGGGCCATAACTCGATGAACTCCAATCATCCAATCCGAGGGATTCCCAATTACCACCATCTCGGTTGGCGTTTGGCTCGGCAAAACGAACGGCGTCTAGATAGCTTTGACTATCAAGCTGATCCCATTCTCCGGAAGGATAAAGACGCGGCTCCCAATAGTTGAACCAGCGTTGAAACTGCTTATATCCTCTTCCTTTGATATAGCTTTGATCGCCCCAATGGTCGTCGAAGGCTTGCTTAGCTTCGTAAATGCTCGACCCATCGGTCATGCTTTTAGTCCATTCCTGAGCGTTAGCCTCAGTCCCGAAACAACAGGCCACTATAATGGCCAACAGTTGAATTGCCTTTTTCATCTCTGCAAAACTACGGGACATGATCTTTTTGATTGTCAGAAAAGAACCTATCTCTCTCACTTCTAATTGTTGATGATCGACGCTAGGATTCAAATTGCTCTAGTTTTGTGCTCCATGACCAAGCTTCAAATCATTCAAACAGACGACGGTAGTCCATCGCTTTGGAATCCAGACTTGGATGAAACGTATCATTCGAGATTCGGCGCACTTCAGGAAGCTCGCCATGTTTTTATTGAAGCTGGTTTGAACGCTGTATCTCAAGTGAAAAAGGAGTTTTCTATACTGGAAGTTGGTTTAGGAACAGGTCTCAATGCGGCTCTTGTCGCAGCTATAAGTCATTCTTCGAAAATCTCATATGTCGGCTTGGAGCCGTTTCCCATAGACGAAGATTTGCTCTGGCAAATGAATTTTGAAGGAGTCTTGTCCGCCGATGAATTCGATTCTTTGCGAAAAATCTGGCAAGCTCCTTTTGGAAAGAAGACTGAAATCAACCACCATTTCCAAATTGAAAAATCCCAGGAGGGGATGATGAAGTATGATAATGGAGCAATAAATTTTAGTCTGATTTTCTTTGATGCTTTTGCGCCTAAAGTTCAAGATGAACTGTGGAGGCTTGAGGTGTTTGAAAGAGTCTATCAAATGACGGCTTTAGGCGGAGTTCTAGTCACATACTGCGCTAAAGGTCAAGTTCGTAGAGATCTAATTCAAGCTGGATTTGAAGTGGAAAAATTGGAAGGCCCTGCTGGGAAGAGGCATATGTTAAGAGCTACGAAACGATGATTGATAGATTCAATATAAGGGTGTACATGTTGATTTTGGATGAAGATAAAATTCTCGTCTCGGATGAAGTTATTCGTGTCGGCCATTACACCAAGTTTCCTGGTGGCGGCCTTGAGTACGGAGAGGGACTTTTAGATTGTCTTCATCGCGAAGCGTTGGAGGAATTAGGACAAGCTATTGTCGAACCTATTCACCTTTACACCACCGATTTCTTCCAGCAATCAGCCTTTAGAGCCGAAGATCAGATCGTCAGTGTCTACTATCGATGCCAATTGGAAGGTCAACCTGAATTCAGAATTTCCAATATTATGCATGATTTTCTGCCAGGAAAACGGCAGAGTTTTAGATGGGTGAAATTGAATGAGTTAAAAGAAGAGGACTTAAGCTATTTCAATAGACAGGAAGGTTCTAGGTATTCTTCAAACCTAAAGGATCTGTCCAAGCCGCTTTTGAACCATGCCGGAAATAACTTGGTAAAAGTGTCGTGGGTTCAAAGTTCTCCACGAAATAGCATTGAGTTTTCCGCCTAAAACGAAATAGCTGTCGACGTTTGCATTTTGAAATTCTTTCAGCACGTGCTCTCTGAAGTTCAGCAGAACAATCCACCCGTCTTTGTCTTCGACTTCTTCAAACCACTCTTCGTAGTAGCAGTCGTCAGAGGGATGAAAGTTCAGGACATTCTCACCGATGAGAATGAATTTTTTTATGCCTTGAAGCATCATATGCTCAACCACGTCTCGCTTGAAAGTCATGATGTCGTTGTGCAAGCAGTCGTTCCATTCTCCTATGAGCTCTATAGTGGCAATACCTTCATCGTAGTCAGCGAACAATACTTTTAGAAACAATGTCGGTGAGCCCATGTTATCCCACTGTGGGTGAATAAAGTGGTCATAGATGGCACTTGTGAATGAAAATTCACTGTATGCCTGCTGGAAAAATGGCGAATACGGATCTTCTACTGAATCGTAGTATTCCTTCCAACGGTAATATGGTTCTATCGTATGCACTTACTTCAGTCCTTTTTTTACAGCGGCCCTGACACTGCCTTCTTCTGCCAACAATTTCGAAGCCAACTCTCTTTCACAACCCAATTCCTCCATCACCATTAACGTTGCTCTTTCGACCAACTTGTTATTAGTCAACTGCATGTCCACCATTCTATTTCCTTTCACTCGCCCAATTCGAATCATAACGCTCGTTGAGATCATATTCAAGATTAATTTTTGAGCGGTGCCTGATTTCATCCTTGTGCTTCCAGTCACAAATTCAGGTCCAACGACGCACTCAATTGGATGGTCGGCATGAACGCTGATCTTAGAATTTTGATTACAACTGATGCTGCCCGTTGCAATTCCTTTTGCACGGCATTTTTTCAAAGCGCCTATTACATAGGGAGTGGCCCCTGAAGCTGCAATTCCAACTATGACGTCCTTTTTACTCACGTTCTCTTTTTGCAAATCTCTCCAACCACCATCGTAATCGTCCTCTGCAAACTCGACAGCTTTGCGTATTGCGCTATCTCCGCCAGCGATTAAGCCAATGACCAAGCCGTGATCGACACCATATGTCGGTGGGCATTCCGAAGCGTCAACAATTCCTAGCCTACCGCTGGTGCCAGCTCCAAGGTAGAATAGTCTTCCGCCTGCCAACAGTCGATCCACGATCGCGTTAACCAAAGGTTCAATCTGAGGAATTACCGCAGCGACACAACCAGCAACTTTAGCGTCTTCTTCGTTGATTTTCGCCAGTAGATCTGACACTTCCAGTTTATGGAGTTTGTCGTGCAGGGATTCTTGTTCTGTGACTCGGGCGTCGTTCATACAGCAAAATTACGCCAATACAAAAATCCGTTTGTCAGAATTAAGCCTTCTTTATTCAAGATAATTTATTCGAAAGCTTTTTAAAGGAAATCGTTTGAAAACAACAAATGAACTCTGAGCCGCGAGAATCTTGTTCTGTTCAACTTTAGGAGTTGTCCAGAAAGTCCAATCCACATCTTCACAATATTTCATGTGGATAATCAGTACTATATATAAGGAGTAACTGATGCTCCAATTTGTTCTTTTGTTTTTCAATCTACTTCTTATGAGGAAAATCTGCTTAGCTCTCATCCTATCCATACCAATTCTAGCATTCGCGCAAGAAACCCCACCCGAAGAAGGGACGGGATTATTTGAAGGTGCTACTAATTCAGCGAAAATGCTTTCGGCAAAACACGAGTACAACGTAAACAACATGCGCGGTGCTTTGGTTTTATACCGTGAGATCATTGAATCTGAGCCCGAAAACGCTGGAGCACATTACTGGACAGCGAGATGCCATTATCGACTGAAGCGATATGATTTGGCTGAAGAGTATCTGAACAAAGCGGTAGGTTTAGATCCAAGTGTGCAGGGTGATGTGGCTTTTTTTTATGGGGAGATTCACCACCGTCTAGCTAAAACAGGGGAGGCAATCTCGTTTTTCTGTGATTACCTTTTAGATCAAACAGGTGTGGTTGCAACGTCACCCAATTCTTTAGACGATCATTCGATTCGAGAATTCTTGAGAAAGATTGACAAGCGTCATTGGAACAACTACGAGAAATATATGGCCCGAAAGCACATTCGCCAGTGCATGTTTGCGCGTGAGGCAATGGCTAACCCGGTTAAAGTTCAGATCGAAAATATGGGACGAGCGCTCAATTCACGATTTGACGATTATACCCCTTCGGTATCAGCAGACGGTAGCTTGATCATTTTCACTTCACGCAGATCTGATACGAAGGGTGGTGAAATTGATGAAGGAGGAGATTATAAGTTTTTTGAAGACATCTATTTCTCTGAATGGAATGAAGAGAAAGGAGAATGGTCTGGATCTCGAGGTGTTTATGGAGAGGTGAATACACCTACCTACGACGCGGTGTTGAGCATTGCGCCAGCGGGAGATAGAATGTTCATTTACAAGAATAATCGTGAGAGCGCTGGAGATATCTTTAATTCAACGCTTGACCTTCATGCTGATGAATGGCGTGCTCCAGTAAAGCTGCCGAAGCCGGTTAATACCTCTTATTATGAGGGCTCCGTGAGTATTACCGCGGATGGCGAGAAGCTGTACTTCATTAGCGAAAGACCAGAAGGATTGGGTCAAGGAGATATCTATGTCTCTATAAAAAAAGGAGAAGGTTGGTCAAGCCCGAAGAGTCTTGGAGAGTCGATAAACACGGACTTCGATGAGAAGTTTGTTTTCATTCATCCTAACGGTAAAACGCTTTATTTCAGCTCTAATGGCCATCAAACCATGGGTAGCTATGACATCTTCAAATCTGAATATGTCAACGGAGAATGGGGCTTGCCAGTAAATCTCGGATATCCAATAAACACGGTTAATGAGGAGTCGACATTCTCAATGACTAGAGACAACAATACGATGTTTCTGGCCGCAGAGTATGATGACACTTTTGGTGAACGTGACATCTATCGAATCGACGTTTCAGACTACAATCTCATCAGCGAGGGCTATGAGAGAAGTACTTTTGGTACTGTCGTTTGCACCGTGAGCGAGGTTGAAGGAAAGCGGATCAAAGGAGCTGTAGTTGAAGTCTGGGATGCGAATATGGACAAGGTTCTTACCACCACTAAGACAGATAAATTAGGGATTGTACGCATCTCACTTCCAGGAAACAAAGCCTACAACTTGGTCTTTAAGTCCAAAAAGGCAGAGCACCATGAGGCCGTCGATCTCAAGCTGAAGAGGAGTGGGGAGACCTTGATCAATCTCGATGTTGATCTTTAATCTGCGAGAATATCATTGAGCGTGCGGAAGGTAAATGCTGGTAAAACCGTCGATTTCCTATTTGGAGTGAACATCACCACTCTTAATTCTCCAGGCATCAAATCAAAATTGTTGTCTGAGAAATGTCCATCAATATTTTGCTCAATCCAAAGATTGCGGATGTAATTACTGGCTAGAAAACTCAATTCTATATCGCCGCTGCGCATTTGGCGCGAGTTGACCTCGACTTGAGCAGCAGCTAATTGTTGGTCTTTTGGCTTTGCCAAATCAATCGTTAAGTTCAATTTCTCATCACCAAATTGTACCTGCGCATTGATGAAGGTGGACCTGCCTTGTGATTTCCAATGGGCAATTGATCCTTGCCAAATGAGTTGTGAAAGGTCATTTCTGATGGATTTTAATCCAGAGAGTGAATCTTGAATATTTCCATCGAACTCAGTTAGATCAAACCGCCATCGAGCTTCCGTTCCGGAGATGAGTTTTTCATCACTAATTAAATAGATGCTTAGTTGGTCTCCGTCAAGAAAGTGGCTAAGCTTCTGTGGCTCAAACTGAGTTTTAGCCTCAAAATGCAGAGGTTTCCACCTTCCGAAAAAGTCTACGCTGCTCCATGAAGCCACCGGCCAACAATCATTCAGTTGCCAGTACAAAGTTCCCATGCAATACGGTGCGTTTCTCCGATGAGCATCGAGGCCAAGGCCTATTCCTTCAGCTTGTTGTATTTGTCCGAGCCAAACGTAGTCTTCAAAAGAGTCTGGTATATAACCATAGTCACGATTCATATATTCGTCGATCAAGTCGAAACCTCTCGAGTGTTTTTCATGGGAAACAACAGCTGGATTAGATCTGACCGGCTTTGATTCAGTTGTATATGAGAGGATAGTTCTCCATTCCGGAAAAGATTGAAATCCAAATTCGCTCATGAACCTCGGCACAACATAATTCAAGGTATCAAAGGGCTGAGCGTCATGCCAGACTCCCCAATAATGTGCATCTCCTCTGAATTGGTGTTCTGGATCTCCTCTACCTAAAAGAGGCGAGCTTTCCCAATAGGGTAGAGCGCTATAGTTTCTAACAGCCTTAGGTAGAATTTTTTTAAAGAGTTTTTTGTAGCCTACAGCTACTTCCTTTTTTTGAGAAGCTTTCAATCCCGTCTGCCATCCCCATCTTTCCCAGCCTTCAGAGTTTTCGTTGTTACCACACCATAATACAATGCTTGGATGGCCAGCCAATCGTTCTAGTTGTTCCTCGGCTTCCAATTGGGCATTCTCAAGAAAATACTTCTGATGGGGATACATGGCGCAGGCATACATGAAATCTTGCCAAACCATTACTCCCAGAGAATCACAGAGATTATAGAAGTAATCCGATTCGTAAATCCCACCACCCCAAACACGAACCATATTCATGTTTGCATCAATTGCATCTCCGATCACCCGATCGTAATCTTCTTTAGTAACTCTATTCTGAAAGAAGTCGATAGGAATGTAATTCGCCCCTTTACAGAAGATTACCTCATCATTGATCGAGAAGAAAAAGGTCTCTCCATGGCTGTCCTTTTCGGTCACCAAATCCACACGACGGATGCCCACTTTTTTCTCTTTGGTGAGAGCAACTTTGCCAGATTGATGAAGCTGGAATTTTACTTTGTTGAACGTCTGATCACCCTTACCTTTCGGCCACCATAGTCCAGCTTTTGGGAATTTCTTGAATACGTGCGCGATGGTGTTTTGACCAGGTTTCAGCTTCGCTTTACCGATGAAAGTTGTGGAGTCGTTGAGGGTTATTTTGTATTGGCCAGACCATTTCTGCTCTGCGGAAACTTTGAATACAAATCGAAGTGGGATGTGATCAGAAACATGATCTAGCACCACAACGTCCTGCGAAACAAGTCTGAGATTATCAAAACCCACGATGTCGATAGGAGCATGAATTCCGCAGCCAATTAATTTTGGCCCCCAATCCCAACCATAGTGAAACTGAGGTTTTCGTGTCACAGCTCGAAATTCTTCGCCTGGCAATACATAGTCGGTTTCCGAAGCGAGAATCTCGCCAACTGCAATCGGCGACTTGAAATTTACTTGTAAGGTATTCCCCGAGGATTCTAGAATTCCCTTCACATCGACTTCCCATGAACGATGGTAATTGTTGGCGGATAGAATATGTTGATCATTCAGCCATACGTTTGCATATGTATCCAGTCCATTGAATTTTAGCTTGACGTTTTCCTTGGAGAGAATATTGTCAGGAACTGAAAATGTGCCAGAAGTATACGTCCAATCCTCTAGCCCCACCCATTGCACACTGTCCTCGTTTGTCCCGATGAAAGGGTCTGGGATTTCTCCAGCAGCCATCAAGTCTGTGTGTACATTTCCTGGAACGGTGGCCGAAAATGTTTCTTCAATTCCGAATCGGCTTAGTTCCCATTCAGCATCCACTTCTTGAGAAAGTGTGTTTTGAGCTAAGCTTGAAGAAGCTAAAACTATGGCAATCGCCAACGTAAAAAAGTGCTTTACATACATTTGAATGTAATAATAGGCCAAAGCCAATGATGACCAAAACAGATTTTTCCAAGCTCAATAGTAGTGAGAAGTATATTCTCCTTCGAGATCTTGGTAAGCATTTGGCCAACAGAAAACACAGCGGCTTTATTGTCAGTCTCTTTGAATTTGAAGGGTTTTACGTTGAGGTTTGGAAGAGAGTCGGGCTCGATTACATGGATTATATTGAGGTGATCAACGACAATTCTATTTTGGATCAATACCTCAACGATTTTGATCTCGGAACGGACTTGGATATTTAGATAATTCTAGAATTCAGAATTCGAGTGCCAGATCTCCCAACTTTTCTCGGCTTGAGCCTTGAGCATTTCTAAACCATTGGCAACCATGGCGCCTCTTTCTTTTCCTTTTTTCATGAAAAGAGTCACAGATGGATTGTATACTAGATCAATGAGTAAGTTCTTTTCTGTCAGAAATTGATAAGGTATGTCTGGCCAAGATTCAATTTCTGGAAAAGTTCCAAGTGGGGTTGTATTAACTATCAAATTGAAGTCTCGAACAGCATTTTCATTCAACTGATCATAAGTAGCTTGCCCAGATCCAGCAGTACGGCTAACATTAATAAAATCTAGTCCAAGTCCTTTCAGAACAAAGCCAACTGCTTTAGATGCGCCTCCAGATCCCAACACCAAAGCTCTTTGATGATGGCCCCTCAAGTGAGGGCGGAGTAGCGCTTGAAAACCATAAACGTCGCTGTTGTGAGCTTCCCAACCATTCGAGGCTTTTTTGAGAACGTTAGCGGCACCAATTTCCTGGACATCTGGAGAAAGAGTTGAACAAGCTTGCAGTACCGACTCTTTGTACGGATTGGTCACGTTTAGCCCTTCAAAATTCTTTTGATCTAAGAACGCATATAGACTTTCTTCATCGCCGAATTCGAGATTCTCGTATGAGCAACCTGAAATGCTTTCAGTCTTAAATTTCTCCTGAAAATACTCTTGTGAAAAACTGTGCGCTAAGGATTTACCGATGAGTCCGAATTGCTTCATGACTTTGACGCAAATCGTTCCATGAGAAAAATCAGAGCAAAGCCGAATACGGCGATACCAATTGCCATTCCAATCTGTGGATCAGCTACGACCCATTTTGTGACCAAACCATTTGACCCAGGCGCCGGGAAACTGAACTCCGCAGTCGGCAACTGATTGTATTCAATGAGATTGATCATTTGCTCATCCTCTTTCCCTTCATGTTTCAAATAAACATGGGTGACATTTTTCCAGGGCCAAAGCTTGTTTAGAGAGCCAATCAGAAAACCAGTGAGAGTCGCGATAGTAATGCTCTTGCGGTTTTTAAACATCCAGTTTAAACCTTTTGAGAAGAGCAAAAGTCCAGCGATACATCCAGTCGCAAATAAGAGTATGAAAGGAATGTTAAAATCCGTCAACGCTGCCAGAACTGCAGGATATATTCCAAGAATTAGAAGAATAAAACTCCCACTTATTCCAGGCAGAATCATCGCGCAAATCGCAACGGATCCACAAATGACGATGTACCACCAAGAATCAAGATTCTCCCCTGGGTGGAGAGTTGTTAAATAGTATGCTAAAATACCTCCAGCAACTAGGGCTAGGATGGATTGTACATTCCATTTTTCGACTTGTTTGGCTACATATATGATGCTAGCGCCAACTAGTCCAAAAAAGAAAGACCATAATAGATGAGGATGAAATTCGAGAAAATATTCAATTGCCTTAGCCAGAGAGAAGATGCTAATCAAAACTCCTGAGAAAAGAGCCACTAAAAAATTACCGTTGACTTTAGTCCAGGTGGCGGAAATTCCTTCTGTAAAGAGAGATTTTAGTGTGCCGAAATTCAGACTGCTGAGTGATTCTAATAGCTCCTCGTAGATGCCCGTGATAAAAGCGATGGTCCCACCACTAACACCCGGAACGATGTCAGCCGCACCCATAGCAAGACCTCTGGCCGCTATTCCGATATATCGGCGCATTAGTATTGTTCCATATTAGGATCTACTTCATTGGCCCAGGCCAATATCCCTCCATCCAGATTGTAGAGGTTTTTAAGTTGAAATTTGCTTTCAAGTGCGTGGATTACGGCAGCTGATCTTTTGCCGCTTCGGCAGTGAATGACAACGATACCCTCATCGCTAATCTTATCATGCGTGCGGAGAATTTCAGACATAGGTACATGTTCACCGTTAATCGATGAGATCATGATTTCGTGGTCTTCACGAATATCAATGACCTGAACTTGCTCGTTTGAATCAAGTTTGGCTTTGAGTTCTAGCGCAGTAATTGACTTCATAATACCCTGTTATCCTTGCTTGATTTTGTCTTGAATATCTTCCGGAAGGAAGGTGAAGAAAGTGTCGCCTCTTAAACCCAATCTCAAACATTCGAGAGGAATGACCCCGTCCGGGCTGATGTTTCCAAGATTTACATTGGCGCCAAATTGTTTGACAAACCATACTTGTTGAGACTTTATCGGTGCTTCCCAAAGGATGTCTTCCATCTTCACTTTAGCGAGAATCTTGTTGATTAGCACCACGTGGGCACTCCCATTTGGTCGGTAAATACCTACCGTTCCGCTTTCTCTTGCTTCAGCAATTACTTTCCAGCTGCCTGCTGCGAGTTCATTGCTCATCATACGAATCCATTTCGCAGGACTGATCAAGATTCCTTCTTCCTTTGATCCAACTTCACTTAAGACGGTGAATTCTTTGCTCAAGTCGTGGATGAGCTCGCATTTTGATTTGTGTGGAATCTCCATCGATCCATCGCTAACTTCCAAGGTGTCGATATCGAATTTCTTCAACAGCTTAACATAGTCCTTCAGTTGGCCACGGATGTAAAATGCTTCGAAGAGTGTCCCGCCAACGTATACTTTCATTCCAGCGTCTCTATACAGCTTGACCTTTTCCTTAAGGTCAGGAGCTAGGTAGCTAGTGCCGAATCCTAGTTTGAGAATGTCGATGCATTCTCCACTTAAAGAGACGAGGTCTTCGGCTTGTCGCAGGCTAATGCCCTTGTCCATAACCATCGTAAGACCTGATTGACGAGGTCTATTCGGACGTTCTGGTAAATGTTCTAGATTAAAATTCATGCTTGATTGCCAGAAGACTGGAGCATTTCCGAGACTTCTGACTCCAGTGTTATTTGCGGTAAATAGTCCATTAATTCGGTTATTCCCGCGGGTTCTATTTGAAATAAATGTCGCAGCAATAATAGTGCTTCCGTATGCTTGTTTGCTAAATAGATGTACGCAACTTTTCGATATTGTAAAGAAGTGTGTTCTGGGTTTTCCGCAAGACCTTGGTCAAGTACTTCAAGTGCGTCGCTGGCACCAACAGACTGCATTAATACATCCGTCAAGTCCAACCAAGCTTCAATGCAAACACTACTTCTATCGAGAATGTGTTGGTAGATCACCACAGCGCGCTTCGGATTACCTTGCTTGGTACATTGCTCCGCGCACAAAAGTCCTACATCTTCATTGTCTGGCTCGAGTTGGTAAGCTCTTGAAATACATTCAAATGCTTCTGCATCTTGGCCGAGACTGTCATGAGCCACCGATTTTCCAACCCAAGCCTCAGCCCATTCTTCATCACATTCGATAGCTAAATCGTAGCATGCAAGAGCCTCTTTCATTTGATCTCGCTGCTCATAGCATTCGCCAATCTGACATTGGAGCATGGCTCCATTTTGACCGCCTTCTACACATAGTAAAAGGGCTTCAATAGCTTCCTCGAAATGTCCAAGCGCAAAATGAGCTTGTCCAAGACAATATTGACCGGGATTGAACTCTTCATTTATGGCAAGACAATATTCAAATGCTTGAATCGACTTCTCGGTATAACCATGCTCTAAGTATGTCTGTCCTAAATAGAACCAAGCCTGATGAGAATATGGATGGTCGTTGAGAAATTCATGAAAGAACGCTATGATCACCTCCGGCGATTCTAAGCTCTCCATGTTATAGGCCAACTCGTGAATGATTAGATCATTTTCAGGGTTGATGTTTAAAGCCCGTTTCAAAACACGAATGGCTTCTGAATAGCGAAACTGGTCTCCTAGCGTACACGCGAGCTCGAACAGGATATCATCCAGGTCTCCGTCAGAAGTTTCATCAACCGCCTTCTTATAATGGCCTACAGCTTTTTCAATCTCATTAAGCTGTCCATAAACAGATGCAATGGAAAGATGGGCTTCTTCATTGTACGGTTCAACATCCAGAATAAGCTTCAATTCGAACTTCGCTTTCTTAAGCTTGTTCATAGAAGCTAGGGTCTGAGCTCTTCTAAGTCTTAACGGAATGGAATTTGGAAAGATGTCAAGTCCAAAATTGGCAGCTGAAAGAGCCTTGGCCAATTTGCCGTGCATGAAGTAGGCTTCAGAAATGACTCCTACCTGATCGAGGTCAAAGAACCAAGTCTCTCCTCGCCGACGCATTTTTTCATACCGGTGAACCAAAGCTTGGACGGACTCCTCTGGCATGTCATACTCTTCGTTCATTCATCTGAGGTTACCTAACAAATAAAGCAATTAGCACCTTTTTTCGATGCTAGAGAGGCTAGTTGTTATCAACAGGAGATGCCTTTTTTAAGAGCGCGTTTCGACTATTTTTTGATGAACCTATTTGTTTTGTTCTGCACACTACAGTGAATGATGTATTCTCCCGAAGGAAGACTTGAAGTATCGATCGCTTTTCCCGACCAGCGTGTCTGAAGGACTATTTTTCCAGATAAATCGAAAACTAGTATTGGCCCTTCAATTACTCCTTGCAGCTTGAGTTTATCCTCTACTGGATTTGGAAATACCTGTATTGAGGACAACGGAACACGCGGAATATCAGTAACAATTGGTTCCTGGAAAATTGAATCAAGAGGGAATGTCATGATCGATCGGGCAAAAGTTCCGGCGACTAAAACATCTTGAATTGTGTCGATTTCAATGTCGAATACGGGAATTAACGGCATGTTGTTTCCTATTCTTTCCCAAACCTGCCCGGCATCTGAAGTCGCGTAAACGCCAAAGTCGGTAGCAATCACAAGCTTATCATCAGAATGGACTTCTATATGGTTGATGGGTAGGTCAGGTAGATCGCCACTGATATCAATCCAAGAGTCTCCAAGATCATCCGAACGGAAAACGTGAGGAGTGTTATCATTGTCTTTGTATCCAGACAATGTCACATAGACAACATTTGGGTCTGTTGGAGATGTCTTGACATTCGTAACGTAGCGCTCGGGCAAATCGCCCGTAATGTTAGTCCAGTCTGCACCACTATTAGTAGTTCTCCAGACGTTGGCATCTGTTGTGCCTGCGTATAAAATATTGGCGTCAACCCTTGATTCGCCTAGCGTTGTGATAGTGTGGAACCGGCTGCCAAAAATCACCCCATCAGTGAGATCTTCACTGATAGGGTTCCACAGCGACCAAGGTGCATTTGTGTTCTCATAAACACGGTGAGTAGCGGTGTATAAAACCTCGCTTGAGTGAGCTGACATTATAATGGGTGTGTCCCAGTTGTTTCGATCATCAGAATCTATACCGTCAGTGAACCCATTCCAGTCTGAGCCGTCGAAGAATACAAGGTTGCCATTCTGAGTCCCAGTGTACCAATAGTCACTTATTTCAGGGTCATATATCGGCTGAAATCCATCACCACCGTAATCACGAAACCATTCGTTTACAACATTCAGATTGCCGGTAGTCGTTCCATTGTCCTGCGCTCCACCAGTATATACTCCAGGGCTGTGCGGGTTGATGCCTATTCTATAGAATTGGGTGTTCTGAATATTCTCAATGTCATTCCACGTTTGCATGTTGTCATCACTTCGGTACAAGCCGCCATCGGTAGCGATGATAATCGAATTTTCATCGACATAGGTCATGTCGTGTTTGTCTGCATGCACAGAATAATCCCACCAAGGGGGAACAGTCGATTGCCATGTGTCTCCCCCATCGAAAGTGCTGTACATGTCAACTCCCAAAATGGTGATATGATCCTCGTTCCATGGGTTCACGCGGATTTGGCCAAAATACCACCCAAATCCACCCAGCGCATTGTTCATGAGGTCAAAATCCCAATTCAGATCTTCCCAATTTTCTCCAGCATCAGCCGAACGATAAAGTCCCTTGATCTGATAATCCGTCCCAACATATAAGGCGAAGATGTGATTAAAGTTAGATCCGGACATTGCTAGGCCGATTCTTGAAGAAGTGTCTTGTGGAAGGCCATTTTCAAGGACTTCCCAAGTGTCACCGGCGTCCACGCTTCGCCAAACTTTAGCATCGGGGCCATGCACCAATGACTCTTGGTTGTTTCTAATTCTATTCCACATTGCTACAAATAAGGTGTCGGGCTTCGATGGATTCATGAGTAAATCAATTACTCCACTTTCATCATTTACGTAGTGCACTTGTTCCCATGTGTCCCCTCCATCACTGCTTTTATAAAGACCACGGTCATCATTTCGGTCAAATGGGAGCCCCATAGTTCCAACAAACACCTCCGAGTTATCTAGAGGATTTACCACAATGCGAGAAATAATGCGCTGATTCACTAATCCTTTGTGTTCCCAAGTTTCTCCTCCATCTAGACTCTTATAGATGCCATTCCCCACGTGAGGGAGGCCGCTGATATTTGGGTCTCCAGTGCCAGCATACACGATATCCGAATTCGTAGGGTCATAAGTGATACAACCTATAGCGAGATAAGCGAATTCGTCAGCCACAGGATACCAAGAAAAACCATTGTCGGTTGTTTTGAAGATTCCTCCGGCTGCAGAACCTGCCATAATTGTCAGTTCGTCTTCGGGATGAACAACAACACAATTAAATCGTCCTCCAATATTACCAGGTCCTTGAGCGGTCCACGATCCGTCTATGTTTTTCTGAGAATTTCCGGCAAGAGATTTTCGCACTATCTCGCTCGCCGCATCGAAAGCCTCCATGTCTAGGGTATTGTCAGGGTAAGATCTCTGAAAGTAGAATTGATCAAATGGAGCTGATTTGTCTTCGAGCTTGGTTGTTTTTTTTGCATCCTCGTGGCAGCCGGTTAGAGCTATCAATGAACAAGCAATTGAGAAATAGAGGATTGATTTCATAGGGTGCGTCTTTGACAAAAGTGCGGATTTCAATTCTTTTTTAAGAAAAAGCTGATGTGAAGGCTAGCTTAACCTCTAAACTGTCAGCCAATTCCAGTTTGCTAATATTGCTGAATGAAGTACAAATTCATCACTCAGTTCCCTCTATTTTTCTTAATAAGTAGCCTCGCTATTTGCGGTTGCGAGTACAAAGGATATCACGCCGACATGGTGGTTCACAATGCTAAGATCTATACTATGGATCCCATTGGAAACACCTTTGAGGCTATTGCCATTAAAGATGGTAAGATCCTCGAGCTTGGAGCTGAGCGTCAGATATTAAATAGATACAAAGCGGATACCATCATAGATGCGGGAACTATGCCTGTCTATCCTGGATTTATTGATGCGCATTGTCACTTCTACGGTTACGGAAAATCACTGCAGCATGTGAATTTAGTGGGTACTGAATCCTTCGAGCAGGTGCTTAAAAGAACCCAAATTCATGCTGAGAATTATGGAGGTGATTGGGTTCAAGGACGTGGCTGGGATCAAAATGATTGGGAAATTCAAGAATACCCTACGAATCAAGAGCTGGATTCGCTTTTTCCTGATCGGCCGGTTTTATTGAGAAGAGTAGATGGGCATGCTGCAATTGCTAATTCTCTAGCATTGAGCCTGTCAAGTATAACGGCTACTACTTTAGTAGAAGGGGGGGAGGTTCTGTTGATCGATGGCCAGCCGAGCGGCGTGTTAATTGACAATGCAGTTGATTTAGTAACAGACGTAATCCCTGGTATAAATACCGATATGCGTACTCTCGCTTTGATGGAGGCGCAAGAGAATTGTTTTGCCGTTGGATTAACCACCTGCGATGACGCTGGATTAGATGTCGAAGATGTAGATCTTATCAGAGCACTTCAGGAGAGCGGTGATTTAAAGATGCGCCTTTACGTGATGCTTTCTGACGATTCGGTCAACTTCAATCATTTCCTCTCTTCGGGTCCAATTAAGACCGAGCGATTGAATGTTTGCTCGTTTAAGTTTTATGCCGATGGTTCTCTCGGCTCAAGAGGAGCATGTCTACTATCTCCATATGCCGATATGATCCATCCATTGCAAACCGGATTTCTGCTTAGTGATGAAGGGCATTTCAGGCAAAAGGCTCAGGAGATATACGATGCAGGATTTCAAATGAACACACATTGTATTGGAGATTCAGCGAATAGGTTGATGCTCAATATATATGGAGAGGTTCTAGGTGGAGCAAACGACAGACGATGGCGAATTGAGCATGCACAGGTTGTTCATAAGGCAGACATATCGAGGTTTTCTGAGTACAGTATCATCCCATCTATTCAACCTACACATGCCACGTCAGATATGTACTGGGCGGAACAAAGACTTGGAAGAAATCGAGTGAGAAGGGCATATGCCTATCAAGAACTCAAGAACCAACTCGGAATGGTGGCTCTAGGCACGGATTTTCCGGTAGAAGGGATTTCTCCAATTAATACATTCTATGCTGCGGTGGTTCGAAAGGATCATGCTGACTACCCTGAAGGAGGCTACCAAGTCGAAAATGCACTCTCTCGGGAAGATGCGTTGAAGGGGATGACTATTTGGGCTGCGCTGTCAAATTTTGAAGAGAACGAAAAAGGTTCGTTGGAAGAGGGGAAGATGGCAGATTTTGTTATTCTCGATCGAGATCTTCTCAAAGTCTCGGATGATCAAATCCTCGAAACAAGAGTTTTGGTCACAACTCTAGCAGGAGAAGTAGTGCACAGCGTTAGATGAAAAATCCACGGGTGTTTATTCACCAGTTTTTAGCGATAGAACACCGTGATTCTCAACGTGACGATGATGAGTTTTGGATGAAATCAGGCTCGATATTGCCATGATAAAATTGTTCGGAAGGTTCGAAACCGACTTTTTCATGGCTTCTGAAGAAGTTGATTTGCACGAAGAAGGTTGTCGAAAACGACTGGATGTATGGGATCTCTACCCCGTTTTAGTTCATGTTAGCTCTTTGGGCTGGGTGTGCTTCTATGCTATAAGTCCAAAATTTAGTCCCATTTGAGTGTTTTTATACCTATTATATATAGGGAGGGCGGAAAAAATATTTTTTTTGGTTGTTACTTGCTGTAGTTAAAAAAGGATGTACATTTGCGGCCGCTTTTGAAACGCAGGAGCACACTTTTTAGGAGAGAAAAACGATTACTCAAATTAGTTGAGTAATTTTTTTCGAAAGATTTTTGGAAAGCAAAAAAGTGTCTATCTTTGCGCACCCCTTTTCGGAGGGGTTCAAATAAGAAAAAGTTCTTTGAAAGATTGCAGCAGCGAATCATTATAGAATAACCTTTGTCAAATAGAATTCAAAGTTTTTACAACGGAGAGTTTGATCCTGGCTCAGGATGAACGCTAGCGGCAGGCTTAACACATGCAAGTCGAGGGGTAACAGGAGAAAGCTTGCTTTCTCGCTGACGACCGGCGAACGGGTGCGTAACACGTATGCAACCTACCCTTAACAGGAAGATAGCCCAGAGAAATCTGGATTAATACTCCATAATATCTCATTTCCACATGGTTATGAGATTAAAGCTCCGGCGGTTAAGGATGGGCATGCGTCCCATTAGTTTGTTGGTGAGGTAACGGCTCACCAAGACTACGATGGGTAGGGGGTCTGAGAGGATGATCCCCCACACTGGTACTGAGACACGGACCAGACTCCTACGGGAGGCAGCAGTGAGGAATATTGCGCAATGGAGGAAACTCTGACG
>Ga0206679_10000414_pt1 | contig 35225 bp, 35 predicted proteins | sample M110012015metaG_FD_155464 | JGI IMG/M metagenome (GOLD analysis project Ga0206679, IMG submission 155464) | Ammonia-oxidizing marine archaeal communities from Monterey Bay, California, United States - M1 100m 12015 | ecosystem: Environmental > Aquatic > Marine > Intertidal zone | place: USA... | reverse complement strand
TGATTTAATTTTTCTGAATCAAGTGGAACACTGAGCTGATTTGTATTTGAATGAAGTATCAATGAATCCTTATTAATACTAGCCTCTAAGGTAGCCATTGACTCAATTTCACGTTGTGAAATGAAATGATAATTACTGTCCGTAATCATCCACTCTCGATCATATCTAAAACCCCTTATCCCAGTATGCGCCTCTTTTAAAGCAATCCCTTTGAGTGACTTTACAGGGTATATATACAGATCAGTAATTTGAGCCATACCCCTCCTAAATATTATTGCTTTAGCTTGTAGCCTGTTCTAAACATCCAGGCGACAATAGCAATACAAATAGCTAAAAATAAAAAGACCATAGATAAGCTGATTCCCACACTCACATCGGAGACTTCAAAAAAGCTCCACCTAAAACCGCTCACTAGATACAGAACAGGATTGAATAGAGTCACTTTTTGCCATAGCTCAGGAAGCATGCTAATAGAATAAAAACTACCTCCAAGAAAAACCAAAGGCGTAATAATGAGCAGTGGAATAATTTGTAGCTTTTCAAAGTTATCAGCCCAAAGTCCAATAATAAACCCAAAAAGGCTGAACGCCACACACGTTAGCACTAAGAAGCTGAGCATCCAAAAAGGATGCGCAATATTCAAATCAACAAAAAGATTAGCAGTTACAAGAATGATTGTGGCTAAAATGAGTGACTTTGTTGCCGCAGCACCAACATAACCAATAAGAGTCTCATAAAAGGAAACTGGAGCTGAAAGCAATTCATATATTGTTCCGGTAAATTTAGGAAAGAATATCCCAAATGACGCATTAGAAATACTCTGGGTAAGTACTGATAGCATGGTCAGTCCAGGAACAATAAATAGGCCATAGGAAACGCCCTCAATATTCTCCATCCTAGATCCAATTGCTGAGCCAAAGACTACAAAATACAGGGCGGTAGAAATCACTGGTGAAGCAATACTCTGAAAAAGAGTCTTCCAAAAGCGCATCATTTCATTGAAATAGATGACTTTAATGGCATTTAAGTTCATGACTCCTCCTTAACTAGGTCAACAAAAATGTCTTCCAATGAGCTCTGCTCAACCTTAAGGTCTTTTAATAACAAACCAGAATTTGTAATTTCATGAAGGACCACAGATACATCGACCTCCTCATCTTTGACAACGTAGGTATATGAAATCTGCAGACCATCATCACTCAACTCGATATTGTATTTCTCAAGGGAGCTAGGAATCTTTTTTACTGGCTCTTTCAGGTCGATGAGTAGTTGTTTTTTACCAAGGCTCTCCATTAGCTCGTCTTTTTTCTCAACCAGCAGAAGTTCACCATTACTTATTACGCCAACCCTCTCAGCAATTTCTTCAGCCTCTTCGATATAGTGCGTTGTTAAGATAATAGTGACACCTTGTAAACTCAGTTTATGGACAATCTTCCACATATCTTTTCTGAGTTCAACATCAACGCCTGCAGTGGGCTCATCCAAGAACAACACCTTAGGCTCATGTGAGAGTGCTTTGGCAATGAGCACTCTCCTTTTCATGCCGCCTGATAAAGCTCTAATTTCAGAATCTTTCTTATCAAAAAGTGACAAATCTTTAAGGAGCTGTTCAAGGTAGGCATCATCTCTCTTAGAGCCAAACAAACCTCTACTAAACCTGACTGTACTCCAAACCGTATCAAATGCGCCCAGGGTCAACTCTTGTGGAACAAGCCCTATCATTGATCTTGTTTTTCTAAAGTCTTTGATAATGTCATATCCATCAACAGTGACAGATCCAGATGAGGGAGAAATAATGCCACAAATGGCAGAAATTAATGTCGTTTTTCCTGCACCATTTGGACCTAGTAGGGCAAGTATCTCACCTCGATTAATTTCCAGGTCCACCGTCTTGAGTGCCTCAAAACCTGAATTATAGGTCTTTGATAGGCCTTTAATTGAAATGATTGAATCCATTATCTAATCTAAATTTTTTGAAATTAAGAAGATGTAAATTGTACTTACTATATTCTTCTCTGAACGACTATATAGAGCTTATTATTTTTCTTTTCAAGCTGTCAGATAAAAATTAGTTCTTCTTAGTTTAAAGCTCTTCATGCCAGGGTGGGTTAGCCCCTTTTCTCGTAACAGTAATACTCGCTACTTTATTCGCAAAATTTAGTGCCCTAGTTAGCTGATCATTATTGATAGTATTTAGACCTTCTCTATCAAGCAAATCCTGCTCATCCAGATTTAGAAGAAAGCCCGCATTAAAGGTATCACCGGCAGCAATAGTATCGACAACATCAACCTTCAAACTCTCAGCAAATACTTCATTGCCATTACCATAAATCACTTTTGATCCCTCTGACCCTAAAGTTAATATGATGAGTTTAACGCCATTATCCAGCCAACTTTTACTGACCTCATTAAAGTCTTTTGCTCCATAAAGATAGCGAAAGTCTTCATCTGATATTTTAATAATATCAACTTTAGAGGTTAGCTCAACAAAACGATTCAGATAGCTTTGTTTATTCTCAATAAAGTCGGGGCGTATGTTTGCATCAAAATAAATGGGCAATTGGCCTGATACTTGCTCTATAAACCACTGCCAACTCGATCCACAAGGCTCTGCTTGTAGACTTATTCCTCCAACCAGTAATGCCTTTGCCTTCATCACTCTTTTTATAAAAGGGTTAAGAGCCTTTTGGTCTAATAATCTTCCAGCTGAATGCTCATCAACAAAGGTGTACTCTGCAATACCATCAACTACATCAGCATAGGCAAGAGTCGTGGGCCTATTAGTCTTAATGACAAAGTCTTCCTTCACTTTGGAATGTCTTAAGGTATTCTCAATAAGCTCTCCATAACTATCATTGGATATGGCGCCAAAATAATAGCTATCAGCTCCCAACCGGCCTAGCGCAATGGATGAATTGAAATTACTACCGCCAACATGTGGAGTGTATTCAGGCTCTCCCCGAAAAGAGACCATATCGACTAAGGATTCGCCTGCGCAGATAATCATTTAGAGTTTTAAACTTATTTTTGAAATATCAAATCTTAATTTTACAATACGCTCTCTTGCGCATTTAGATATTGGATGAGTAATTAAATTCAATGATTTCGATTTCCATTAAAAACGCATACCATATACAAAGGCTTGTCTCCGGTAATATGGACTCGATGAAAAACCCCATCCTCTATTAGGATGACCTCTCCCTCCTTTACTAATACCATCTTATCATCGAGCTGCATTTTTCCTTGACCATCCATAATCATATAAATTTCTTCTTGTCCAGGATGACTATGGCCTCGAGTAGACTTTCCAGGGTGGAGTAGAGTAGAGCTTAGAGCAAGACTCTTTAAATCAGTATTGTCTTTAAGAATATAAACATCATTATCTTTAACGACTTCACCTTCAATATTATTGATTTTCATAAAACTAAGATTAATTAATGAACTGTTTTGAATATCAGCATCGCCTCATCACCTATCAAATCCACAAGCATTGTAATATCTGTCTACTACATACTGAATTCTCGATTTAATTAGGGATCGTGCTGTTTCGTTATTTTGCTCGTTTGTCGCGATACCAAAAAATTGAGAAATAACAAACTCTGGTATGTCTACATTGTCTAGATTTTTAATCATTTTATTTATTGCACTATTAACATCTGGATGGTCCCAATAGTATCTTATTCTATCGCTATAACTATAATGTTTAAGAAATTGTTGTTCATCTATACTGCCATGGTAATAATTTATCCAATCTTTTGGATTGTTATCCATTGTTTTAAAAACTACTTGGATAAGGTTTGATGCTTTATCTTTAAACAACTCATCCTCAATTTTTGCCAACAAAAATAACGCCTCTCTTAGGGCAAATGTTAGTTCTGGCCCCACCTTTAGGAAAAGATGATGATCTGCCACAAGATTTGCAAGCCCAGTGGTTTGCTGATAGTCTGTTGAATGCGCTTCAAAGGCAATATCTTTGTATTTAGACAGTTGGTCTACAAGCTTTTTTGCACTAGATTTTGAATATTGCGTCACAGCAGTATGAGAAAAATCAACGCCTGGTTGCACTACAACAGATACAATTCGAGATAGTGCCGCTTGAAGATTTTTTTCTTTAAATGCTTGTATGTGTGTTTCTATAGTGCGGTCTAGTCTATCTGGGCTGGTAACTTGCAATGTATCTATTGTTTCGGTCTCACCTCCAGGAATGGGCACCTCAGTGCCAATAACATAACAAATAGAGTCTAAATCAGGTGCATATTTTTCTGCAACCATGCATAATTCGGACGTACGGCGTGCAACTTCTTCAAAACTTGGCGTATTTTCTCCTTTACAAGCCATACTTGCATCCAGATGAATTTTAGTAAATCCTGCTTGTACATAGTCCTTAACCATAACTTGAGCATTTTTCATTGCTTTACTTGCAGATAGATGCTTCCAGGGATTCGGACCAAGATGATCGCCACCAAGGATTAACTTAGAATGTTCAATTCCTTTTTCTGTAGCTATAGACCGAACTTTTTTTGAAAAATCTTTCGGGAGTATGCCAGTGTATCCTCCAAATTGATTTATTTGATTACATGTTGCTTCAATAACAATAGGCACATCTTTTTGTAAAACATAATCCAACGCAGCATCAATTACAAACATATTAGAAGAGCAAAAACTCGGCAAACCAATTGCAACTCCCGATTTATTTTTATTAAGGATATCTCGAATTATCATAGAAAATTAGTTATTTTTAATGAATTGTTCAATCTCTTTTATAGTTGGGTTATTTTCCATTCCTCCTTGATTGGTTACGTGTAATGCCCCAGCTGCATTTGCGTACTCTAATGCAGTTTGAGTATCGTAACCTATATCCATCATTCCTACAAAGGTTCCACAGAAGCAGTCTCCAGCACCTGTTGGATCAATTTCATTTACAACATATGAAGGGGATTTAATTTCCTCATTTTTGGTAATTAACTTAACACCTCGTTCACCCATTTTTAAGACAATCATGTTAGTTTTTTCATTATTCAATAGCGCATAACAAGATTGCTCAGTTGTTAAATTTGGGTAAAGTAATTCAAGGTCTTCCATACTAGGCATGATTATTTCGCTTTGCTCTAATACTTTTATTAGTATTTTTTTAATCTCTTTTCTAGCAATTGAAAGCTCTTTACGAATATTAGGATCACAACAAATTTTTCCACCATTTCTGATTGTATAACTGCACAAGTCTAATAAATTTTTTCTAACACTATCAATACCTAGTGATGCACCAGATATATGAAGAATAAAGGGTTCTTTTGGTAGGCTGCTAAGAGTAACTTGATCTGCAGCTGAGCCTTCTATATGAAAAATAAACACTCTGCTTCTATCAGAAAAATATGAAACATGGGCTGTTCCTGTAGATATGCCCTCTAGTTTTTGTATTTCTGTTGTATCGACCCCATCATTTCTAAGTCTATTAACTAAGGATTCACCAAACATGTCATTACCGACTGACCCATAAATTTTAGTTTTAGCGCCCACTTTAGAAGCTTGATCAATAAATATTGCAGGAGCTCCACTAGGATAAGGTCCAGAAAATGTTGTGATTTTTTTAAGACCGCAATCTATTTCATTTGAGGCGAATTCAACAATTAATTCTCCTAATGTTATAACCATAGTATTTTTTTTGGTTCTTTAATATTTAACATAAACAAAATTCTATCTCCAATAAATTGGGCCAATAGATTTCGTGATTATGGAACTTTTATCTTTCTGATTCATCTTTAAGTTTTTCATTAGGTTAATTGATCCATTAACTCATCCACTGACCACCATCTACGTTATAGGTTTGTGAAACTATATAATCTGCTTCTTTTGATGCAAGAAAAATAGCCATACCTGTTAAATCTTCTGGCACTCCAAATCGTCCAGCAGGAACACTGGCCTCAACCTCTGCTTTTTTCTGCCCAATCTTTTTATTTTCAAGTTTTGCAAATAAAGAATCTACATGCTTCCAATGTTCACCATCAACCACGCCCGGTGCAATTGCATTGACATTAATGTCATATCTAATTAAATCTAAACCAAATGATTGAGTCAAAGATATTACCGCAGCTTTAGTAGAACAATAAACTGCGACAAGTGCCTCACCTCTTCTTCCTGCTTGGCTAGCCATGTTAATAATTTTGCCGCCATAGCCCTGTTTAATCATTTGTTTGGCGACTGCTTGCAGGGTGAACAAGGTCCCGGCAACATTAACAGCGTATAATTTTTCATACGAATCTCTGGATATGTCAACCGTTTCAGCAGCATCAAAAAGAGCTGCGTTATTCAATAAAATATCAATTTTGCCAACTTTAGCAATCACTTCATTAATAGCATTGTCAATACTCTCTTGACTGGCTACATCCATTTGAATAGCAAATGCATTATCACCAATTTCATCAGCTGCTTTTTGTGCTGCCTCTAAATTAATGTCGGCAATAAATACAATTGCACCTTCTCCTTTATAAGCTTTGGCAATAACAAAACCAATTCCACGAGCAGCGCCTGTTATAAGCGCGACTTTTTTATTAAGGCGTTTCATATATACAAACTCCATGATTATTAAAACGATGAATATTTTTTACATCAAGAGTTAGATGAATCGTATCACCATACTTAAAGCCGTTATTTGCATTAGCACGAACTATCATTTGCTCTCTACTGTTCTCACAACTTATATGTAAATATGTATCCGAACCTAAATGCTCCACAACACCAACAGTGCCTAACAAGTCGCCTTCTTTTGCTGAAATGCTAATATGTTCTGGACGAACCCCAATAGTATGTGCATTATATTTTTCAGCCTCGCTACCTTCTAGGAAATTCATTTTTGGAGAGCCAATGAATCCTGCAACAAATTTATTGCATGGTTTATCATATAACTCCATAGGACTGCCAACTTGCTCTATAACTCCAGCTTGCAGCACTACTATTTTATCTGCCATTGTCATTGCTTCAATCTGGTCATGGGTTACATAAATCATGGTTGTTCCTAATTTTTTGTGGAGCTCGCTTATCTCCAAACGCATTTCAACCCTAAGTGCTGCATCAAGGTTAGATAATGGCTCATCAAACAAAAATGCAGAAGGCTCACGAACAATAGCGCGGCCGATAGCAACCCTCTGTCTTTGGCCGCCAGATAGTTGTGCAGGACGACGCTCTAAATAATCTGTAAGGTTTAATACCTTTGCTACAGTTTCTATACGTTTATCTTGCTCAGCCTTATCAATTTTTGCCATTCTTAATGGAAATGCGATATTTTTTCGAACCGACATATGTGGATATAAAGCATACGACTGAAACACCATCGCCAAACTTCTATCTGCAGGTGGCAATGTGGTAGCATCCTGATTATTTATTTCAACAACGCCACTAGTCACGTCCTCAAGACCTGCAATTATTCTTAATAATGTAGATTTTCCACAACCAGAGGGGCCGACAAAAACAACAAATTCGCCATCCCTTATCTCAATATTTACTTGTGGAATGACTTCCACATCATCGAAAGATTTTGTTACATTTTTTAAAGTTATACTACCCATAAAATTCTCCTATTTGACTGCACCAAAGGTGAGGCCACGTACCAGTTGTTTTTGACTAAACCAACCCATAATTAAAATTGGTGCTATCGCCATAATACTCGCTGCACTAAGTTTGGCATAAAACAACCCCTCTGGGCTTGAGTAACTAGCAATAAATGCTGTCAAAGGAGCAGCATTTGAAGCCGTAAGGTTAATTGTCCAAAAAGCTTCATTCCATGCCAAAATAATATTCAAAATAAGTGTTGAAGAAATACCCGGAATTGCCATAGGTGTTAAAACATAAAGAATTTCTTGCTTCAACCCAGCGCCGTCCATGCGTGCGGCTTCTAAAATATCAACTGGTATTTCTTTGAAATAGGTGTATAACATCCAAATAATGATAGGCAAATTTATTAGCGTTAAGATAATAACAAGACCTGCTCTGGTGTCTAATAGGCCATAGTCACGAAATAATAAATATATCGGTATAAGCACTCCAACTGGAGGCAACATCTTAGTTGATAACATCCACATCAATATATTTTTAGTTTGCTTTCCTGGAACAAATGCCATCGCCCACGCTGAAGGAATAGCCACAAGTAATGCTAAAAATGTTGACCCCAAGGAAATAATAACGGAATTGCTAAAATGTTTAAGATAGTCAGACCTGCCTTGAACCGTACTAAAACTATCTAGGGTCCAACTCGAGAGTAAAACTTGTAATGGATTACCTATCGCATCAAGTTCAGACTTAAACGATAGTATCAAAATCCAAATAATTGGGAAAGACATAAATAACCCAAGCGTAAGTGCTATTGCTGTATTTAAAGCTTTACGGTTGTTTGATATTGCACGCATAGTCTACTCCAAATTTTTACCAATCATTCTCATCAGGAAGATCGCCACAATATTTGCGAGAATGATAGCTATTACTCCGCCAGCAGAACCAGCTCCAACATCAAACTGGAGTAATGATTGAACATATATTAGGTAGGTTAAGTTTGTTGTAGCTGTTCCTGGGCCACCATTGGTAGTAACAAGAATTTCAGCAAAAATAGATAATAAAAAAATAGTTTGAATGAGGATTGCAACGGTAATTGGTCTTGCAAGGTGTGGCAATATAATAAATATAAACCTAGAAAACGAATTAGCGCCATCCATTTCAGATGCTTCTAACTGATCTCGATCAAGAGATTGCAATGCCGTTAATAAAATTAAAGTTGCGAAAGGCAACCATTGCCAACTAATAATCCAAATTACAGATAAGAGCGGAGCTTGTCCAAAGAAATCAAAGGGCTGAAGCCCTAAGAAAGTAGCGATTTGCCCAAAAAACCCATTCACTGGATTCATAAACATATTTTTCCACACAAGTGCTGAAACTGTCGGCATAACAAAAAAGGGGGCTATTACTAGCATTCTTATTAAACCTGACTTCCACATGGGTTGATCTAGTAATAATGAAAATCCAACCCCACCAACAGTTGTGATAAACAAAACACCACCAAAAATAGAAATAGTATTAACTAAGGCATCTGTAAAACTTGGATCAGTTACAAAATAATAATAATTAGTCCAGCCTGTAAAAGATTCAGTACCTGGATTTAAAAGATTGTATCTTAAGAATGAAAAATAAATCGTCATGGTTAGTGGAACTAACATCCAACCTAGCAATAATAAAACAGAAGGAGACATCATCAATCTCGCTCTGAACCTTAAATGATTTGTTACCACTTCTTTATGACCCTATAGTTTGAAAAGGTGTTTTAACTTGTTAAAGAATTTAATTTTAGTGAAAAACACGCGAACCAATTCATTGATTCGCGTGTCATTAAAAAGAAGAACTCCTTAGTTGTATCCAGCTTTCTTCATTTCTCTCTCAGCAAATTGCTGTGAGTTTTCTAGAGCTTCCTCAACTGATTGTTGACCTGCAAGTGCCGCTGCAACTTGTTGACCAACATAGTTACCAATACCTTGGAACTCAGGAATAGCAACGAATTGAACCCCTGTGTAAGGAACTGGAAGTAGTGATGGATCTGTAGGATCCACTGACATAATAGCTTCTACAATTCCTTTAGCAAAAGGAGCAGCAGCTAGGCGACGCGAATCTTCTTCAATAGACTTACGTGCGCCTGAAGGAACGGCAACCCAGCCCTTAGTTGCACCAACTTTTCGGAAATACTCTTTAGAAGTAGCCCATTTCAAGAAGTCTTTAGCAACATCAACTTCCTTAGAGCTTGATGGAATAGCCATTGCCCAAGACCAGAACCAACCAGTACCTTTATCGGTAGCCTGTTTAGGTGCCTGGAAGAAGTCAGTTACACTTGAAACTTTAGAAGTATCTTTGTTGCGCTGATAACCTGCCGCTGATGTCGCATCAACCCAAGTTGCACATTTAGCATCAGCAAATAATGCACGATTTTCATTGTGACCATTTGCAGAAGCGCCTGGAGGGCCATAGTTTTGCATTAGGTTAACATAGTAGTTAACTGCAGCATGCCATTCTGGTGAATCAAGTTGTGGATTCCAACCTTCATCAAACCAACGGGCGCCAAATGCATTAGCAACAGTACCAACAAATGCCATATTTTCACCCCAACCTGCTTTACCACGTTGACATGTACCATATACACCATTTTCTGGATCATGCAATTTTGCAACCATTTCAGCAAACTCAGTGTATGTGATTTGTTCAGTTGGAACTGGAATGCCAGCTATTCTGAATAAATCTGTTCGGTAAAAAGTAAACGATGTTTCAGAGTACAAAGGGACAGCATAAAGACTTCCATTTGCAGATAAACCATCTCTTACTAGCGGGAATATATCCTCTAGATCATAACTTGCATCATTAGCAAATTCATCTAATGGCTCCAACCAGCCTTTTGCACCCCACATTGGCGTTTCATACGCACCAATCAACATAATATCAAAAGAACCGCCACCTGTAGCGATATCTGTTGTTACGCGTTGACGAAGAACATTTTCTTCTAGAGTGACCCAGTTTACTTTGTGACCTGTTTTATCTTCCCATTCTGTTGAAAGCTCCTGTAATGTAATCATGTCAGCATTATTAACATTTGCGACAGTAATTTCGGCAGATAATGCCGCATTACTAAATGCTAAAGCTGCTGCGAAGCAAAGTGTTTTTTGTATATTCATTTTATACATCTCCTCTATTTTGATTATTTAAAAAAAAATTACTAACTAAATCAAATTGATTTAGTAGAATTAGATTATAATGCAAATTAAACATTAGTCCAGTATTTTTTTAAATAATTTCGAATTAAAGGTAAAAATATGAACAAACAGGCCACTTTCTGCGTATTAAAAACAAAAAATTTGTGTCAAAACTATAGTGGTTTGGAAACATTTAAGAATGCTAGTTGATTTATGATAAAAGAAAATACCTTTATAATCATCAGGAATAATGCTCAGGAAAAATCAATTTTTATGAAAAATACTGGAGAAATAGCTTAATAATATGAATGAAGCATTGCACTCTCACCGTGGTAGTAATCAAGGCAGTTTAAAGCAGTATAACGAAAATATAATTATAGGTTTATTGCGGCAACAAGGGCCTTTGTCTAAGGCTGAAATAGCGCGCATAACTCACTTAACACCGCAAACAGTATCATTAATTTTTAAGCGTTTTATCAAGAACAATATAGTATTACAAGAAGAGTATATATATGGCAAAATGGGTCAACCTTCAGCGCCTTTCAGTCTTAATCCTGAAGCATCATTTTCTATTGGGATAAGTATTGGAAGGCATCAGTTAGACATATCATTAATTAACTTCAAGTGCAAGATTCTTAAACAATATTCATTGAGATATAATTACCCTGATGTTTCAGTTGTTCTAAATAAAATTACTAAATCACTAAACAAAATATTTGATTATTTGTCGCCTGACCAAAAACAAAGACTAGTAGGAATAGGTATCGCACAACCAGATAAACTAAGTAAATGGGCAGAGGTTTTCGGAGTTGATACTAATATTCTTAGTAAGTGGGCTGATGTCAATATTATTAATGAAATAAAGGCACTTGCTCCTCATTATGAAGTAACCAAAATGAATGATGTTCCTGCAGCATGTCTAGCTGAAATGTTTTTAGGGAATGGTAATAATCATCCTAATTTTCTATACATCTATTTAGGGACTTTTATTGGTGGCGCCATAGTCTTAAATGGGCAACTATTTAACCCTGATCTCAAATTTACATCATCCATTGGCACTATTCCAATAAAAAATGGTAGTGGCTATAGTCAATTAATAGAAATAGCCTCATTAAATTCCCTAGAACAAGATTTGAAAAAAAATGGATATGACTCAAAACTACTTATTATGGAGAAAGAATTACCGCCGGAAGTAAGACTAATGTTCGACTCTTGGTTAAAACAGACCCTTGAAGGGATAAAATGGTCTATAGTCTCAGTCAATTCTGTAATTAATACTAATTTAGTTATTATTGATGCACATTTAAGTAGAAATCTATTAGCTGAAATCAATTTAAAGTTAAAAAATTTACTTGAAGATTTCCATTGGGAGGCGACCGAACCTGTAACTATTGAAAGCGGCACAATTGGGAAACATGCACGAGCTTTAGGTAGTGCAATAATACCATTTAATATATTGTATGGATTATCACAAAGTACACTCTTAAAAAATATTGATCATAAGTTTTAAATGAAAGCAATTGTATTTACAGAAAAAAATAAAATATCTTATCAGGATATTACAACACCTTCATTAGAAAAAGAACAAGTTCTTATTGCTGTTCGTGCTAGTGGTATGTGCCATACAGACTTGGAAATATTACGAGGTAATTATGGCTCTTCTGCATTTCCGCTAGTTCCTGGACATGAATATGCAGGAACTGTAGTGCAAATTGGTGACGAAGTAACCAAGGTTAAAGTTAACGACAATGTAGTTGTCGACCCTAATATCGAATGTGGTTATTGCTTGTCTTGTCAAAATAATAATGCACATTTATGTGAAACTCTAGGGGCGTATGGCGTAACTGTGAATGGCGGATTCGCACAATATTCTGTAGTACACCAAAATGCACTTCATGATATTGAAGACCTGCCTTTCCATATTGCAGCACTTGCTGAACCATTAGGTTGTGCGTTAAATGGTGTAGGTGCTGTTAATGCTGGCGCCTCTAATAACGCACTTATTTTTGGCGCTGGACCTATGGGGTTATTATTTGCTTTAGCAGCAAAAGATAAAGGTGCGAAAAAGATTACCTTTGTAGATATCAGTTCAGATCGTCTTATACTTGCAGAAAGCATGGGATTTAATGCTATGCAATCTAATGAGGAAAATCTTGCAAATTTAAACAAAGAATTTGATTTAGTAGTTGACGCAACAGGGCTTATAAAGGTTGCAGAAAAGCTTATTAACTTCGTATGTGATGGCGGAAAAATTATGCACCTAGGTGTTTGTCCGCCAGATGCAAAAATGGAAATTGCCCCTTTTGAAATATTTCGCAGACAGCTCACTATTGCAGGATCTCATTCATTAAATCATCATAATATTACAGAAGCACTTGCAACTATTCATAACTGCATTCCAGAACTTGAAAAAATAGTAACACATAAATTAAATGCCGAAGATATTGCAACATACATGCAAAAAGGCTCTCCTATAGACAGTCTTAAAATTCAAGCTGTTTGGGATAATTAAAGAGGCCAAGCCTTGGATATAAATAATCAACTTGCTGATGAATTGTATGAAAAATCCAAAAGCATGGTTAATGGAACACAGTTTTGGATTGGTTTGGCTGGCGCACCGGGAAGTGGAAAAAGCACACTTGCAAATTTACTAATAACACGACTAAAGGAAATATTAGTTGTTATACCCCTTGATGGCTATCACTATTACAGAAGCGAATTAGGCCAAATGAAAAATTCCTCTCAAGCATATCTTCGAAGAGGGTCCCCTTTTACTTTTAATTCTCAAAAGTTTTATAGTGATCTTGCTAAAGCACGCAAATCTCGGACAGGAATTTTTCCCAGTTTTGATCATCACATAAAAGACCCAATTGAAAATGCAATACACTTATCGACTGATCATAAAATAATACTGGTCGAAGGTAATTATTTACTCCTGAATTCAGAGCCTTGGTATTCAATTAGAAAACTTTTTGATGAAACATGGTTATTAGATATACCAATAGAAGTTAGTAATGATCGTGTTGCCAAACGACATGTATCAACGGGTATGACAGAATATCAAGCATTGGAAAGGGTTAGGCAGAACGACGATATAAATGCAAAACTAATTGCAAAAGAATCCTTTCTTAATGCCGATAAAATAATCAATTACTGCACTTGAATTTCAGGGTATTAGCAAAACTAAATTAACCATACTTTATAACTATCAATGGAACTATCTAACAATACACTGTCCTCACTTCCCGAGAATATTATAAAACCAAAATACAATCGTAAAAAGCTATCACCAGGCATTATTCATATTGGTGTGGGTAATTTTCATCGTGCACACCAATCCTGGTATTTGCATAGGCTTTTTGAAACAGGCATTGACCATAATTGGGCTATAGTCGGTGCTGGAGTTAGAGAATTTGACGCCATTCAAAGAGAGAAATTAATCAACCAAGATTGCTTAACAACTTTAATTGAACTTAAGCCAACCTCTAAATCAGTAGAAATTGTGGGCTCTATGATTGACTATGAACAAATAGATAGTAATAACAATTCTCTTATTGTTCGTATGACTGATCCGACAATCAAGATTGTATCTTTAACAGTGACCGAAAGTGGCTATTATTTAGACCCTGTGACAAACGAATTTAACAATACTCACGCCGATATTTTGCATGACGCAAAAAATCCAAATACTCCGCGCACAGCCTTTGGTGCTATTATTGCTGCCTTAAAACACAGAAAAGAGAGTGGTGTTGGTCCGTTTACGGGATTGAGTTGCGACAATCTCCAAGGAAACGGCAATATTTTACGTAATACGATTGTGTCCTTGGCAACCATGTCTGACCCATTACTGGCGACATGGATTGATGAAAATTGTAGTTTTCCAAACTCTATGGTTGATTGTATTGTGCCTGCTACTGGAGATAAAGAGCTTGAATTGGTGCAGCAGTTTGGTATTGACGATACAGCACCTGTTACTCATGAAAACTTTAGACAGTGGGTTATTGAAGATGACTTTTGTGCTGGTCGTCCTCATCTAGAGAATGTGGGGGTAACATTTACCTCTGACGTACATTCATATGAGGTAATGAAAATTAGAATTTTAAATGCAGGACATCAATTTGTTGCAAATGCTGGTGAATTGTTATCAATTAAAACTATTTCAGGCTGTATGAGCAATACACTCATTAAGAAATTATTCTATAAGGTGCATATTGAAGAGGTTATTCCGCATGTTAGCTCTGTTCCTAATGTATCGCCAAGACAATATGTTGATTTTATTGCCGAGAGGTTTTCCAACCCTGCCATGGTAGATACCGTACGTCGGGTCTCCTTTGATGGATCTGCCCGTCACCCAGGCTTTGTATTACCAATAGTGAGACAATGTTTATCTAAAAATATGTCTATTCAAGGCTTGGCTTTAATTGAGGCGATTTGGGCGAGAATGTGTTATGGAGCACGCGAAGATGGGAGTCTTATTGAAGCAAATGATCCTACTTGGGATAAGCTTAAAACAGTTGCTAAAGAGGCAAAAACAAACCCAAAGTGTTGGATTGAGCAAAAAATATATGATAAAAAAATTTCAACTAATAGTGATTTTTTAGTGGCTTTTGACCAGTGGCTTTTAATGATTTGGTCTGATGGATTGAGCGCAACGATTAAACATTATTTAACAAAGGTGTAAATTTATATAATTCAGGGTTTAAATTATGGCTTTTATCGGCATTGATCTAGGAACATCCGGGCTACGAGCATTGCTGATTGACGACAATGGCCAGTCAATTGGCTCAACCAGTTACAATTATCCACTATCTCAACCAAAAACAGGTTGGTTTGAGCAAAATCCAGCTGATTGGATAACAGCTTTAGAAAGTGCAATGTTGGAACTCAGTGTAAAGTATCCAAACTTTGCTTATGTTCGTGGAATTGGAGTAACGGGTCATATGCATGGTGCCACTCTGCTTGATGGGGCAGGAGCAGTTATTCGTCCATGCATATTATGGAATGACACCAGGTCAGCAAAGGAGGCATTGAAATTAGACCAAACAGATAAAGTTCGACAGCTCTCGGGTAATATTGTTTTTTCAGGATTTACCGCACCAAAGCTTGCATGGCTTCAAAAAAATGAATCTAACAATTTCAAGCGAATCGCTAAAGTTTTGTTGCCTGCAGCTTATCTTAATTATTATTTGACGGGTGATTATGTGTCAGATATGTCTGACAGTTCTGGCACTGCTTGGCTTGATACTGGGAGGCGGCAATGGTCTGATTATTTGCTTAGAGTATCGAATATGCGGCTTGATCAAATGCCACGCTTAATCGAAGGCAATGCTAAGGCTGGTGAACTTCGTTTAGAGCTAATTAAAAAATGGGGTTTATCAGCACCTGTTTATGTTGCTGGTGGTGCTGGAGATAATGCCGCCGCCGCTTGTGGTATTGGCGTATTGCGGGAAGGACAAAGTTTTGTGTCATTAGGCACATCTGGCGTAATTTTGGCAGCACGAAATGACTATGTCCCAGCTTTTAAAACTGCTGTGCATACTTTTTGTCATGCCATCCCTCATCATTGGTATCAAATGGGAGTAATGCTTTCAGCCACAGGGAGTCTAAATTGGCTATCACTGCTTACAGGTAAAGAACCAACGGAACTCACTAAGGCTTTGGGTTTGAAGTTACAAGCCCCTGGGAAAATCCAATTTATTCCTTATCTAAGCGGTGAACGCACCCCGCATAACGATGCCGCTGTACGTGGCGGTTTTTTAGGTCTTAGTGCTAACACCAGTACTGAAGATATAACCCATGCTGTGCTCAGTGGTGTTGCTTTTGGTCTGCGTGATAGCTTTGAAGAGCTGCAGGTTGCAGGTGTTAAATTTGATAAGCTAATAGCAATTGGTGGCGGGACGGATTCGCATTATTGGTGTGAACTCATTGCTACTGTTTTAGGTGTGCCACTTTTATTACCAAAGAATGGTGATTTTGGTGCTGCTTTGGGAGCGGCAAGGCTAGCTTTCTGTGCAACTACAGGAGCCAATCCAGTTGAGATTATGACGCCGCCTGTTTTTGCCAAAGAAATAACACCCAATATTCAACATAAAAATGGTTATGATGAAGAATATAAGCGTTTTCGCAAGCTTTATCCAGTGCTTAAGGAACTAAACTAGGTAATAGTAATATTTTACTTTATAAATTATGAAAAGCCGAGATGAAACTATAAAAGTCGTGATCCATTATCAATAGGTAAATCATTAGTGGCTAATACCACTGAATTATCTAGACGATAAAATCCTAAAACCAAACACTCACTCATAATTGGTCCAACTTGCTTGGGTGCAAAATTTACAACAGCCATAACTTGTTTACCTTGAAGTTTTTGCTTGTTGTAAAGATCAGTAATTTGTGAGCTAGATTTTTTTATACCAATTTCAGAACCAAAATCAACATGCAAAATGAAGGCTGGTTTTCTAGCTTTAGGGAAGTCTTCAACCTTGGTAATAGTTCCAACTCTTATATCAACTTTTTCAAAATCTTTCCATGTAATTGTCATATCATCACCCATTATTACTCTCCTAGTAGCTGTCTTAATCCATCCTCTAGTGCTACAGTAAAACCTTTATCATTACCTGGATTTGCAGCGCAATGGCCAAATGGCGAATCAAAAGGTCGGAATTCAACATGTGGTATGAAGCTAGCTTCAATGGCATTATCTTCAGGAGGGAAATATAGATCTTGAGAACACGGCATCAGAATGGTTTTAGCCTTTATTGATTTAAGTGCCATCTCAAAATTGCCATTATAAATCGGGCCAATACTAATGTCACTGGTCTGCCAAGTCCTTAGCTTACAAAGAAGGTTGTTGGCATCCCAATTTTCAGCGTGGTCTTCCTCCCAGTCAACCAATAAATCCTCAAATGATTCGTAGCCAATTGTTTTATAGAGTGAGTCTCTATAAAAAGTTTGTGAGAAAGCCCATCCCGCATAAACCCTTGCAAATGCTTTGAGTCCATCAACAGGAGGAGAGGTGTAATCTCCATTATTCCAGTGCTGATCTGCACAAAGTGCCGACCTTACCCCCTCAAGAAACACAAAGTTGTGTGGTGAAGTTTTTGCAGAGGCGCAGAAGGGTAAGATGGCATCAACAAAATCAGGGTACTGAGCAGCCCACTGATACGCCTGACATCCAGCCATTGACCATCCTGTCACTAAAGCAATCCTCTTTACTCCTAATGCCTCAGTCAGAAGCCGATACTGGCAAGCAATATTATCCCAAAGCGAAACATGAGGGAACCTTGGGCCATCCTGAGGAGATTCAGCATTGCTTGGGGAGGAAGAGATTCCATTACCAAATATATTAATTGAAACAATGAAGTACTTATCTTGATCTATCGCTCTTCCAGGACCAAAGAATCCTTCATTTCTTTGGTGAGAGCCAGTATAAAAAGTAGGCAAAACGACGACATTACTTTTGTTGGCATCTAATTTACCATAGGTTTTATAAGCCAAGAATGCTGAACTTAATATCTCTCCAGATAGAAGAGTAACATCACCTAATTCAAATTTATCGTAGTCCATTTCAGCATCTTATTTATTTAAACGCTATTTATTATAGTTAACAGTCTAGAGTATTATCTCTCTCCCACTGGCTTAAGTGAGCTGAATAATCATTCCATTGACTTTGCTTCAGTTTGATATAAGCATCAATCAAGTTATCACCTAGTCTCTCTCTCAAAACATCACTGCCCTCAAGAAGTCTAAGGGCATCGAGTAAGTTTTTAGGGAGCTGTTTATATCCCTCAATATCTTTACCGAGTTCATACATGTTTATATCAAGCGGGTCACCCGGATCTCTTTTAGCAGCTATACCATCAAGACCACAAGCAAGAATAGCAGCTTGCATCAGATAAGCATTCGCAGCGCCGTCCATTAATCTTAATTCGAATCTTCCAGAGTCTGGCACTCTAATCATGTGAGTGCGGTTGTTGCCACCATACGTAATTGAACTTGGAGACCACGTTGCACCAGACAATGTTCTTGGCGCATTGATTCGCTTATAGCTATTTACAGTTGGATTAAAGATTGCTGTCAATCGGTCAGCACTATGCATAATGCCGCCTAAAAATTGATAGGCTAAAGAAGACAGCCCCAATCCTCTTTTATCATTGTCCCCGTTAAACAGGTTTTTCGTCCCGTCTAGACTCCAGATAGATAGGTGGGAATGACAACCATTTCCAGTCAGGTGAGTAAAAGGCTTAGGCATAAATGTTGCCCGCATCCCATGAATTTCGGCAATTGATTTGACCATAAACTTGAAAAATACCTGGCGATCCGCAGTGGTGAGTGCATCATCAAAATCCCAGTTCATTTCAAATTGGCCATTGGCATCCTCGTGGTCATTTTGATATGGGCCCCATCCAAGCTCAATCATACTGTCACAAATTTGTTTGATAGCTGGATATTGACGCATTAAAGCTTGTTGATCGTAACAAGGTTTACTCTGCTGATCTTTCTCGTCAGCTATATCAGTTCCATCATCATTAATTAGATGGTACTCACACTCGACACCCGTTTTCATTCTAAATCCTTGCTTTTCAGCCTCGGCTAACTGTCGCTTTAAAGCAACGCGGGGTGAGGCTTCTACTGGTTTTCCATCCATCCAAAGATCTGAGGCAAGCCATGCCACTTCTGGCTTCCATGGTAATTGAATTAAACTATCTGGATCAGGAATAGCAAACATGTCAGGGTGGGCAGGTGTCATGTCAAGCCAGGCAGCAAATCCTGCAAAACCAGCGCCATCTTTTTGCATATCATCAATAGCCCGTGCAGGAACTAATTTAGAGCGAAGACTGCCAAATAAATCCACAAAGCTAATCAAAAAATATTCAATCCCTCTCTCTTTAGCGACCTTGCTAAGTTTAATAGCCATAAATTCTCCTATCTGTCATGTTTTATAAATAATTTAAGTAGTTTACATCCCATTTTTTCCAGGAATCCAACTTGTGCCAGCCAAAGGGACTCCAGCCATAGCTGCAGCTTCCATTGTTAATGCTACCATATCCTCTGGCTCCAAATTATGGACATGGCTTTTGCCACAGGCGCGAGCCAAAGTCTGTAACTCGAGTGTGAGAACGTTGATATAGTTTGCCAATCTTCGGCCCCCTAAAATTGGGTCCAATCTTTTAGCAAGTTCGGGATCTTGCGTCGTAATTCCGGCTGGATCATTTCCCGCCTGATAATCATCCCAAAAGCCAGCAGCTGAACCAATCGCCTTATACTCATCATCAAACTCTGGACTTTGATCACCCAAAGCGATGAGCGCAGCAGTACCTATAGAGACTGCATCGGCACCAAGGGCTAAGGCTTTTGCAACGTCAGCACCACTCCTGATGCCACCAGAAACTATCAACTGCACCTTGCGATGCATATCCATCTCCTGCAAAGCTTCAACAGCCATTCTTACCGCCGGCAGTGTTGGAATACCAACATGCTCAATAAATACATCTTGAGTTGCTGCTGTTCCGCCTTGCATGCCATCAACAACGACAACATCAGCTCCTGCCTTAACCGCAAGAGTGACATCATAAAATACACGAGTGGCGCCAACCTTTACATAAATAGGCTTCTCCCAATTAGTGATTTCACGGAGCTCTTGAATCTTAATTTCAAGATCATCTGGCCCAGTCCAATCTGGATGTCGACAGGCTGAACGCTGATCTATTCCCTCAGGAAGATTCCTCATTTGTGCAACTCGTGGTGAAATTTTTTGACCCAAGAGCATTCCGCCCCCGCCTGGCTTAGCGCCCTGACCAAGAACAATTTCAATTGCATCAGCGCGCCTCAAATCATCAGGATTCATGCCATATCTTGAAGGCAAGTACTGGTAAATAAGGGTTTTAGAGTGCCCCCTTTCTTCCGGAGTCATACCACCATCTCCAGTTGTGGTGCTTGTTCCAGCAAGCGTAGCACCTCTTCCTAAAGACTCTTTTGCCTGAGCTGAAAGAGATCCAAAGCTCATACCAGCAATAGTGACAGGTGTTTTTAAATGGATTGGGTTTTTTGCAAATCGATTTCCCAAGACAACTTCAGTGGTACATTTTTCTCTGTAACCTTCTAAAGGGTAGCGGGAAGTTGACGCTCCAAGAAAAACCAAATCATCAAAAGTAGGGATATCTCTCTTCGCACCAAAGCCACGAATATCATAAATACCTGTTTTGGCTGCTCGCTGAATTTCAGCAATAACATGTCGAGGAAAAGTTGCTGATTCTATTAATGTTGGATTATCTTTACTCATAATCTAGTCTCCTTAGTATTCATCAACTTGGTCAATGTCAAAATTATATAATTTTCGTGCAGAACCATAACGTCGAAAATCTTCAACTTTATAGCTCATATTTGATTGTGTTAGTAATTCTTTAAGCTCTTTTTTGTGCTCATCACGCATTTCTTTTTCAATACAATCTGTACCCAAACTTTTGACTTCACCGCGAACATAAATTTTGGCCTCGTAAACTGAGTCCCCTAAAGCATCTCCAGCATCCCCGCAAACTACAAGACAACCAGATTGAGCCATGAATGCACTCATGTGTCCAATATTACCACCTACTACAATATTCACTCCCTTCATTGAAATACCGCAACGCGAACTCGCATCGCCCTCAATAACAAGTAAACCTCCATGGGCCGTTGCAGCTGCATATTGGGATGCATTTCCTGTCACGCGCACCTCACCAGACATCATGTTTTCAGCAAGACCAGGTCCGGCGTTACCATTGATTACAATATTTGCCTGTTGGTTCATACCCGCGCAATAATAGCCAACATGGCCATTAATCACGACATTAACCTCTGAGGTTAGTCCCACTGAAAGTGCGTGCTTGCCAACCGTATTATTGACAGAGAACTGATCGCCTGAAGAGCCGCTCTGTAATTTTTCATTGAGCTCTCTGACACTGCTTTCATTTAAATTTATTGCTGTCATATTTAACTCCTTTTCCAACTATAAATTTGTGTTGGTTCGGGCTCCCATATGCGGGCATTTTCAGCTCCTGGAAGTGTTGCAATTGCCCTATATTCTGAAGACATAGCAGCCCAATCATCTGTCTCAGCCATAATTGCTGGTTTACATCCAATTGGATCTCTCATCACAGCAAAGCCATCTTTAGTTCCAATGGCAAAAGTATAAAAGCCGTCAAGGTCCTCAATGGCATGATTAAGCGCCTCATCAAGATCATCACCCTCACTCAAGCGCCAACTCAAATATCCTGCAGCAACCTCGCTATCATTATCGGTTTTAAATTGAACGCCTGCACGTTTTAAGGTTTCACGTAGGCGATTATGATTTGACAATGAGCCGTTATGTACCAGGCATAAATCTTGTCCCGTAGAAAAAGGATGGGAGTGCTCAGTCGTAATAGCACTTTCAGTCGCCATTCGTGTGTGGCCAAGCGCATGAGTTCCAGTCATATTTTTAATATCAAATTGTTCTATAAAATCTGCTGGGTTACCCTTGCCCTTGAAGATTTCGATATTAGTTCCTGCACTTGTAACACTTAGATCACTCCAATTTAACGCAAGCCACTCCTCCACTTCATTCAGTGAATTATCCAAAGAGAGAACTGCATGATTTTGAGTAACAGTAAATTTTTTGAGAAAAAAATTAGAGTTAACTGATTTTTCAAAAGAAGCCCAGTCAAAATCTAATTTTTGAGAAAGCACAGTAACCTTACATCCTTTGTCATTTGGGTCTCGATAAACAGCCATACCAGCGCTATCAGGGCCTCGCTCTGTCATCTCACTCAACATAGGTGCGACTAATGCTCCCAGTTGAGACTCAAGCGCAGGATTTTTAATAAAAAGTCCAACAATTCCACACATATTTACTCCTAATAATCAACACAATCTTTGAATTAAAATTAACTCAAAAAAAGATAGTTTAAATTAAAAACGTACTAATTTTTTAGTAATGATTTAATATCTAGTAGAGTCTTAAAAACTCTTGAACTTCCCAATCAGTTACCGCTTGATGATATCGATCCCATTCATCTTTCTTGTAAGAGAAAAATTGAAGAAGCATTGAATCTCCGAGTACTTCTCTAGCAAAGTCATCTTCATTTAACGCCTCAATAGCCTCAAGAAGATTACGAGGCAATGATTTGATATTAGAGGCCTCCATTTCTTCAGGACTCAAGGTATACAAATTCAAATTCAAGGGCTTGCCTGGATCAATTTTATTCTTAATTCCATCTAAAGCTGAAGCAGTTGTCATAGCTAAAGAGAGGTATGGGTTCATACACATATCCGCCGCACGATTTTCAATACAAAAACGATTCTGTGGAAGTCTAATCATGCAAGATCGGTTATTGTCACCATATGCCATTGTCGTAGGAGCCCATGTATAAACACCGCCCTCAAACCCTCCCACAATTGGAACTAGTCCATTGTATGAATTAACTGTGGAACAGGCTATCGCAGTAATTGAGGAGCCATGTTTAATCAAGCCTCCAACAACGTGATAAGCTACATCAGAAAACTTGCCATCTTTTCCTTCAAAGATATTCTTATTATCTGTTTTTCTTGTCATGCTAAAGTTAATGTGTGCACCAGATCTCCAGTCACCAATCGTTGGCTTAGGCATAAAGGTGATAAACATTCCATATTTTTTGGCAACTTCTTTAAGAAGCACTCTCAAGAAAACTAATCGGTCTGCCATCTGCAGAATGTTTGTATAAGTAAAGTCTAACTCAAACTGTGAGTATGCGCCCTCACAGACTACATCTTTCATTTCCCACCCTAAATCATTGACAATATCGATTAATTCTTTCAAAAAATCCATAGAGTCGATTGAGTACTCAACATCATATCCAAAGGCCTGCCTTCTTGGCCTTAAACCCTCTCCTGGCAATGGGTCATCATCAACCGCCTTGACTGGCTGACCATCTTCATAACGCATCGCAATAAATTCTGGCTCGATACCACAAAAAGCTTTATATCCAGCATCATCAGCATTTTGAACAGCTCTTTTGAGTGTCTGTCGAGGGCATAAATTGTACGGCTCATCCTCCCACCATAAGTCAGAAAAAACCCATACACAGGTTTTATCCCATGGACAAATCACTAAACTATCTAGATCCGGAACAGGAATTTGATCCGAATCATTGGGGCCTAATTCTGGTACAAATGAGACTGAATGAACTGCAAATTGTGGTCCTTTTCCAGCACACAATGCCTCAAATTCTGCAAAAGGTATTGGCTTAGTTTTAGGGAGCCCAAGCATATCAATCCAACAAGAAAGAATATACTTAATGCCCGCCTTTTCAAGTCGCGCCTTTTCTTCAGCGACACGCTTTTTTGAGGGAAGCGCATCCGCCATCTTTGTGTGGTAAATTTTAGTCATATATTTCTCCTTCTATTCTCTTAAATTCATTTTCAAAGTTTCTCTTGAGACTTTAACAAGAACTGATTTTTAAATGTTGATAATCCCTTCATGACCTCAACATCTTTTATATCGTCATTGTTAAAGCAATGTTCTTCCAGAAATTTACTTAACGTATCGTCACTTTCAGATGCAATCTCTACTAGTAAGTCATATCGCCCAGTAACCCACATAATAAAAACAATTTCATTACAATTTTCAAGTCTTTTAGCCACTAGGCTTGGACTTGAATTAGATGCGACCTTTATTCCTAACATGGAATCAGTCGAATAATTGATTGCTGAGCGGTCAACAAGCGCTTTGATTTGCAAAACACCGGCATCCTTCATTCGGTTAACTCGATTTCTAACCGTCCCTTCAGAGATATTAAGACTATTAGCAATCTCTTTAAAAGGCAATCGCCCATCTAATTCAAGCAAATCAATAATTTGTTGATTTAATTTATCTTTAAGGGTATCTCTTGTAGGCAACTGAGAACTTACATCACTTGCTTTATCATTGACTTGATTTAAATTAATTAAACGACTGCTCGAGTTACTCATCTTAATAGCCTAATTTTGTGGCATATCTTCTGGATCTATTCCTGGAACGAACGTAATACCAGCTTGCTGTTTCCAATCATGAGGATATGCTGCATAAAAAATGATGCACTTTTCATCACATTCATAGGCAATCGAATTATCCTTTGGTATATAAAGAACATCTCCAGGATTACATTCATAAGCTACGCCATCACAAGTCAACCTAAATGTACCTTCCATGCAGTAAATAATCTCATCACACGTTAGCTCCCAGGGAACAGATACTTCGTTCAAAAAATTTAGTCCACCACACATCGTGTCACTAACAGCGCTTGTAACAAATGGTTTGATATAACTTTTACCTGGCTCTAAGGTGTGCAGGCGGTGTTCAATTTCGCTAAATTTATATAATTGTGGTTTATTATCATTCATTATTTTTCCTTATTCAGTTAGTTCAAGTTTTTCATTTAATTCGACAACATAGCCATCTGGATCCTCAATGAATGCGAGTATCCGAGTGCCTGCATTCATGGGCTTAGCTGGACTAAGTATTTTGGCCCCACTCGCTTCCAAATCCTCAACAGCTTTATAAACGTCTGGTGTTTCAATGCAAATATGCCCCCATCCGTTTCCTTTATCATAGTGAACCTCTTGATCCCAATTGTGAGTTAGCTCCAGTGCTGGAAATTCTATCTCTGGCCCGTACCCTACAAACGCATTAGTGTATCGCCCTCCCGGGTAATCAGTTTTCCTTAAAACATGCATTCCCAGTATGTCGCAATAAAAATGAATTGATTTATCCAAATCAAGAACCCTCATCATCGTGTGCGCTAGTCTATAGTCACTATTAAAATTTTCATCTGCCATCATTACTCCTCATTAATAATATTTATTTGCTTACAGCATCTGCAACCATTTGCTGAAAGGCTCTGACACTATCCTCCCAGTAGGGTGAAAGTAAACCGCCATTTTTTGCAACTGGAGACAATCTTCCGAGCTGCATTCTTTCACAGATTGCATGATCTTCCTTGTGAACATCCCACCACAACTTCTTAATCTCATCCACACTTTTGTCGGAAATAGCTTTGCCGTCTGTTGTATAGATAACTCTCTTTTGAAGAGTGTGTCCAGAATCAGTCGGAACATTTAAATAGACGCCAATCTGATCAGGGAAATATCGCCCAATTATAAAATTTGGAAATAGGGTGAGATATCTTGAGCTGACTGATAAGCTTCCTTCAACTTTATCATTTTCATCCAGATCAATTGCACTGCCAACGCAGACACCATCAACAATTGTGTAATGATCTTCTAGTGGTTGATTGGTTGTTGTTCTATGGACAAATTGCACATGGTAAGGCTCTATGAAATTTTCCATTAAAAATTTCCAATTCGTTGCTATTTCCCCAAAATCTAGAGTTGCAACAGGATGAATTTTTTTAAAATCTATGTCTTTAAAGTTATTAATTAATGGCTCTGCATATTCATCAAAATCTTCACAGTCATTATTTAAATTAACGAATATCCAATCATGCCAGATTGCTATTTTGACCGAATGAAGGCCATGCTCCGCCATGTTAAATCCTTCAGGATGGTGCTCCCTACCTCCAAAAAATGGAGTGGCACAAAGATCGCCATCTAGATTATAGGTCCATGAATGGTAAGGACAAGATAGCATTGAACCAACATTGCTTGGCTCATCAACGAGTTTGAGACAGCGATGAGAGCAAGAATTATGAAATGCATTGATACTTCCATTAACATTCTTTATCAGGAGAATGGGCTGACCAGCAACAGTTATTGGAGCTGCATCACCAGGCTCATTAAACTCATGAGCAAAACCAACAAATACCCAGTTATTAGAGAAGACAGTTTGACATTCAGTTTCAAAAAAATCTTCACTGGTGTATGCCACACTTGGCAAACCATGCTTTAGGGCCCCTTTTTTATTAAAAGAAGACAGGCTATCTGTAATGAATGAAGAATCCATATTTAGAATTTGATTATTTATTTTCAAGATTATAAACCCAATTATTGCATATTAAGTAAATACTTAAAAATAATTTGACAATATGGTCATTATTCAATTAAAAATTGATTAATATGTAAATATCTTTGGTATTATTTGACTTTATTCAGTCAAATAGATTGTTGGAGAATAAAGATTTGAGTATCGAAAAAAAAAGCATAGATATTGATCAGAAAGGCTTTTCTGGCTATGAATTAAAACACTCTAAAGAGATAGATGACGAAATAACTCGCATTGGTCCAGAAACCAAAGCAGGTGAATACCTAAGAAGATACTGGCATCCAATTTTTATTTCTTCAGAACTTGAGGATCTTCCCGTAGCAATAAAAATCTTAGGAGAGGAGCTAGTTTTATTCCGTGACCAAAGTAAACAGTTAGGCTTAGTCCACAAGCATTGCCCCCATCGTCAAGCATCACTTGAGTTTGGAATTTGTCAAAAAACAGGTATCAGCTGTTGTTACCATGGATGGCATTTTGATGTCGATGGTTCAATTATAGAGGTGCCAGGACAGCCTGAGCACACGCAGGAATTTATCAAGCAAAAGGTAAGGCTTGGCGCTTATCCAACACATGAGTTTAAAGGGCTTATTTTTGCCTATTTAGGTCCAATAGAAAAAATTCCTGAATTTCCTATGTTCGATAGTCTCAGTTTTGATGACATGGAAATGGTTCCATATAAGGCTCCATTCGATTGCAATTGGCTCCAAGTACTTGATGCAATAGTTGACCCAATTCATACATCATTTCTTCACTCGAATATGAGTCGACAACAGTTCTCTGAAGGGTTTGGCGAAGTAGGACAAATTGATTTTTTTGAACGTGATAGTTGGATTCTTGGTTGCAATACAAGAAGGGTGGGTGATAATGTCTGGTTTAGAATTAATGAAGTTGTTCTGCCAAACTTTACCCAAGCAGGCGCAGCATTTGCAGCAGATGGAACCAAACAAATACTCTATGGACGCAGCTCGTTCACAAGATGGGTTGTCCCAGTTGATGATGAAACAACGATATGCTATGCCTGGGCTAATTTTGGTGAACGGGGTGATCCTCAAGAATATAACACCCCTGAGGGACCAGAACTTATTGAGCAAGGTGAGGTATTTGATCGTCCTTATGAAGAGCGCCAAAGATTTCCTGCAGACAGAGAGGCGTGTGAGGGTATGGGGCCAATCAATATCCATAAAAATGAAAACTTACTGGCTAGTGATCAGGGCGTTGCAATGATGCGCCAAAAAATTAGGGAACAAATCAGAAGTGTTGATGTAGGCAAAGAGCCATTCAAAGTAACCGAATTAAAAGACTCACCTATACCAACTTATGGAGGGGACTCTGTACTTAATATTCCAAGCAATGGTCAAGATGAGAATGACTTCTTCAGCAAACTTGCTCATGAATTCATTAAAATTCAGTTTGAAGTAGATGGAAAATCTGAAAAAGAGAGAGTTGAAATCGTCACAAAAAAATTAAAAGAAATTCAGTCAAGAGAGAATCCTTAGATTAATGCAAAAAAAAGTCATGAAGAGTGATAAAAAAATAAGAGTTCATTTTAAGAGTAATCATGCCAATCCTGATTCATTCCCCCCAACGATTGAAGGAGAGAGTGTATTTGCAATCACCGAAGAAAGATTTAATAAGACAGTTGAAGGTTACCCAGACTTAAAAGATAAGATTGATCCTTTTTTCGATTGGGATCTCGATAACTTTTATGAATCCATGAAAACTGCAGAGGTTTTAGTTTGCTGGGACTTTCCGACTGAAAATCTATCTGAAATTGCTCCTAATTTAAAGTGGATACATATCATTGGGGCAGGTGTTGAGCATCTATGCCCGATGGACTGGGTGCCTGAAAATGTCTCTGTTGTTAATAATAGAGGAGTTCATTCCGCCAAAGCCGGAGAATTTGGACTCATGAGTGTCTTGATGCTACACACCCATATTCCTGAAATAATCAGAAACCAACAGAGTAACCACTGGGAGTCTCTCTACTCTTCCCCCATTATGGGCAAGACATTGCTCATTATTGGTGTTGGAAATATTGGTCATGCTGTTGCTCAAAAATGTAAGCTTCTTGGTATGAATATTATTGGTGTTAGTCGCCATGGAAAAGATCTTAATGATGTTGACCAAATGGTAACTCAAGATGTGCTCGATGAAGTGCTGCCTCTTGCTGACTATATATTTATGTCAACCCCAAACACAAAGGAAACTTTTAACCTTCTTGATAAAAGACGTCAGTCATTAATGAAGCCTGGCGTAGGAATCATTAATGTTGGGAGAGCTGCAACAATGGACTATGATGCCCTTGTTGACAACTTAAACTCAGGCCACGTTAAGGCGGCAATCATTGACGTGTTTGACCCTGAACCACTGCCATCAGATTCTAAGCTATGGACTGCGCCCAACCTTATGGTTATGCCTCATATTTCTGCTGATGATGGTGATACCTATATTCCGCTTACACTCGATTTGGTGATGATAAATATGCGAAGATACATTGCGAATGAGAGCCTCAATAATCTAGTTAACCCTAAATTAGGTTACTAAGGCTCTAAAATCCTCTGCAGCTTTTTGAGAGACATTTTTAAGACACCCATACGGGTCCTCAAAAGCCTTTTCAATTGAAAACTTTTCATTAACAATGCCGTAAGAATTAGTTACATTGAACTTTTTGTTAAAAGCTTTTGGATCATCAACTGAACCTGCAATGACAAAAACTCTGCAGTTCAATTGATTTGCATAATTAATAACGCCTATTGGAGCCTTACCTCTTACACTTTGACTATCAATCCTTCCCTCTCCAGTAATGACTAGATCTGCATCCATTAAACATTGATTAAAGTTTAGTGCCTCAAGGACAATGTTAATTCCACTCTTAAGCTCTGAATTTAAGAAGGCTTTAATACCGAAGCCTAATCCACCGGCAGCGCCAAACCCTGGCTGGTCAAGCAACTGACAGTTAAACTTACTTGAGATGATCTCATAATAGTGAGCCATGATTGACTCTAGCTCTTCAATCATTTTATTGCTCGCTCCCTTTTGGGCTGCAAAAACTGCAGAAGCGCCTTGATCCCCGAGAAGTGGATTATCTACATCACAGGCAATCTCGATAGATGTCTGTTTTATCCGAATATCGATATGACTTAAGTCAATATCAGATAGTAAACTTATAGTTTCAAAATGACCTTTCAATTCATTACCCCTAGAGTCCAAAAACTGAACTCCTATTGCCCTTAAAAACCCAAACCCTCCATCATTCGTAGCGCTTCCTCCAAGGCCAATAATGATTTTTTCTGCTCCTTTATCTAGCGCAGCGATTAGAAGTTGTCCAACTCCAAAGCTGGATGCAGCCATTGGGTTCCTTTTGTCTGCAGAGACTAAATGTAAGCCACATGCTTCTGCAATCTCGATCACAGCTGTTTTTGAGTTTCCAAGCATGCCCCACTTAGCTCTTGTGATCTCGCCCATTGGTCCTTCAACCTCTGAAAACATTAAACTTCCATTCGTTGCTGATACCATTGCGTCGACTGTGCCTTCGCCACCATCGGCGATTGGGATCTTAATGATTTCAGCCTCTGGAAAAACATTTTGAAAGCTTGACTCAATAGTACTGGCAACCTCAAATGCTGAGAGCGTTTCTTTAAAAGAATCAGGAGCTATGACTATTTTCATAATGGAGAATTTTAATTATATTTTTTACCCCAAAGTTCTAGTGAAATTGTAGCAATAAAAATAATAGACATTCCTACCCACTGGCTAATACCCAACTGGTCTTGCAAAAGCATCACCCCCAGAAGAATTGTGAATACAGGCTCTAAATACATTACATTGGAAGTTCTCACTGGGCCAATTATAGAAATCGATTTAAAGAAAAAATAAAACCCTCCGCTCATACCTATGGCTGAAAGAATACTCCACATTAACATCTCTGAGGATACTAAAGAAATTGGATCTGAAGTAACAGCAAAATAGATGGATACAAATATCAGTGCGGGCAAGACTGTTATATATTTTACGAGGCCCCAACCCGACTCAACGCTATCATGCCTTGATAGAATATTAACTGTGACTTGAGCACAAGATGAAACCAAACCCCAAAATATGCCCCATAAATTCCAATCACTCGAGTCACCCTGAACCAAAACCCAAATACCAAATAAGGAAACTAAGAGTGCTGATACTGATAAAAAATCAATGGATCGACTTTTGATTAGAGAATTAACAAAAAAAGTAATAATTGGAAAAGTGTAAATTACTACAACTGCAAGACTCAAAGGGATAAGTTTTATTGAATACATATATGAAGATACAAAGAGCGCTTGAAAAAGACTAATCAGAATGAGCCGGGTGTGAGTCGACTTAGTTTTAGTTTTTTTAGGCGATTTATTTAATACGCTTGCAAATATGAATGTACTTACATAACGAACCGAAAGAAGAAGAAAGACGGTTCCTCCAACATTATAAAAGTAAGGCACCACTGTTGCAGCAAGCGAAAAGAAAAAGGCTGCTAGTATTGCAGTTATAACGCTTGACAAAAAATTATCGGCCATGGTAAATTGAAACTCTCATAAGAACAAGATTCTGCATTTTAAGTCGCTTGAAGATCGCCAGTCAAGGAATATTTTCCTCTCTATCTAGATCTGTTTGATTAAAGTCTCAGGATCATTGGTGGTTATTGAGCTTGCCCCCCACTGAATTAATTGTCTAGCCACCTCAGGATCATCTATCGTCCATGAGTGATACTCAAGACCAGAACTTATAATTTTTTCCACCATCAATTGTGATGTTTCGTTGTCAGTAGAGATGCCATTTGCATTGATTTTCATAGCATCAGCAATCAATTCATCTGTATCTCTATTATCTTCGCACGAATAAAGCAAAAGAGATTTGTATTGAGGTTGTGAATCCCTGAGTACTTTAATTACCTGGGTATCAAATGAAATAATCACCACATTATGTATATTTAGATTAGATTCAGACAGTTGATTAAGTAATGGTGATATTATTTCAACACCACATTTAATCTCAATATATATTTGCTTTCCATTTGGAATAGTCTGAAGCACTTCATCCAATGTTGGGATTTTTAAATTAAGGTTTTCATTGCCTTTGTACTGGAGATCTAATTGCTTTAAATCTTCGATAGTTGAATGACTTACAACTTTAGTGATATTACAAACTCTCTTAGTATCTTCGTCATGAATGCATACAATTACTCCATCCTTCGTGAGGTGAAAATCCCCCTCTATGCCATCCACTCCCAAAGACCAAGAGTTTTCAAAAGCAGGTAAAGAATTCTCAGGAAGATTAAAGGATACTCCACGATGTGCAATAATCATAAAGTCATTCTACAGAAAATCTAATAAAAGCTTGAGTCAGTTAGAATAGTGAAACAGATAGACTCATCCAAAAACTTGGCATTAAGCCAATGATTAAAATCAGGACACCATTCAAGGATAAAACAGCCTTCAGATCAATTGGTGCAGAGACAACTATTTCTTTATCTGACTCATCAAAATACATTGTTTTAATTACTTGTAAATAATAATAAGCACTGATGACTGCAAAAATAACTGCAACGACAGCCAGAATTACGTAACCCTCAGATACCACTTGTTGAATGATAAAGAGCTTAGAATAAAACCCAATAAAAGGAGGGACTCCTGCCATTGATAGCATCACAACAAGCATAATTAGAGCAAACCATGGAGAGTGCTTACTTAAGCCTCTAAAGTCTGAAATTTGGTCTGCTTCAAAGCCATTTCGATTCAGAGCTATGATTGAGCCGAAAGCAGCCAGACTCATTAAAATGTAGACCAACACATAAAAAACAGCTGAACCATAGCCCTCTACAACACCTGTCATAAAACCAAGAAGCACAAACCCTACATGGGATATAGTTGAATAAGCAAGCATTCTTTTGATATTAACTTGAGTCAACGCAACTAGCGAGCCAACAGCAATGGAAAGTACAGCTAGTACCATGAATAAATCAGCCCAATAATGCTGAAAATCACCCAAACCATCAATCAGCAGTCGAACTAATAAAGCAACCGCTGCAATCTTTGGCGCCGTTGATAAAAACATTGTGACTGAAGTAGGTGAACCTTGATATACATCTGGAACCCACATATGGAAAGGAACTGCTCCAAGTTTGAAAGCAACGCCAATTACAAGAAATACAAGACCAAAATTAAGAATCAATGTCTCTTGAGAATCTAATGTGGATGAGCTTGCAAAATTTGATATCTGAGCAATATCTAAGCCGCCAGTTATGCCATAGACCATTGACATTCCATACAACAGCAGACCTGAGGCAATAGCACCTAAAACAAAATACTTTAATGCAGCTTCAATCGCAAAAGCTCTATCCCTTGCCGTTGCAATGAGCGCATAAAGTGAAAGCGACATTATTTCCAGTCCCAAATACAAAGTAAGGAGACTATGTCCAGATATCATGACCATCATTCCAAGGATGGACATTAGCGCAAGAATATAATATTCATTCCTTAATAGCTCATGAACTCTAAGATATTGACGAGAGTACACAAGAGCAATAACTGAAAATCCAAGTATAAAGACTTTAAACGTTGAGCCTAAATTGTCCAATACGAATGTTCCAGAGAAAATAGTTGCACTCTCTCCAATTAAACTAAATGCAAGAACACCTGTAACTATGAGAGCTAATTGAGACAAGTGATAAGTATATTTCTTGTATTGCTCACTAACAAACAAATCAAACAATAAGATAAAAGAAATTGCGCTAAGCAGAAAAATCTCTGGCAAAGCAAAGATTAGTTCTGAAACATTAAAGTTAAAATTCATCATAATATAACTGGTATTTTAGTTGTAAGTGCCTGCTCAAGGAGGTTCGCGATACTCACGTGCATGACTTCAATGACTGGCTGAGGATAAACGCCCATCCATAATACTGCCACTGCTAGAATTGCAAGAATACCAAATTCTCTAGAATTAATATCACTTAGCGTTTTGACATCTGGATTGACAATTGGACCCCAAAACACTCGTTTAACCATCCATAGTGTGTAAGCTGCACCCACAATTAAAGTCATAGCAGCTAAAAATGCATACCAAAAGTTTGCTTGAAGCGCGCCAAGGATCACCATAAACTCTCCAACAAAACCTGAGGTACCCGGGAGTCCAGCATTTGCCATTGCAAACAAAACAGCAAACCCTGTAAATTTCGGCATTGAATTTACAACACCGCCATAAGTTGAAATTTCTCTAGAATGAAGACGTTCATAGAGTACGCCGACCACCAAGAACATAGCTGCAGATATGAAGCCATGAGAAACCATTTGAATCATTGCTCCTTCTAGACCCAGGTAGGCACTCTCTATACTTGCCCCTGCAATCGATAATAGTTCTCCATTTGAGTCCATCTTCATAATTGAAAATAAAGCAAACACGCCCAAAGTAACAAATCCCATATGCGAGATTGAAGAGTAGGCAATCAATTTCTTCATATCTTTTTGAACTAGAGCAACAAAACCAATGTAGACAATTGCAATCAATGAAAGCACAATAACAACAAAAGCAAAATATGATGACGCATCTGGCGTTATAGGTAGTGAAAATCTAAAAAATCCATATCCACCCATCTTCAACATGATGGCAGCCAGAATCACCGAGCCACCTGTCGGCGCCTGTACATGTGCATCAGGAAGCCATGTGTGTACTGGAAACATCGGCACTTTTACCGCAAATGCAAGGAAAAATGCCCAGAAAATCCAGCTCTGTTGGCTCAATGTCAATGGCAGGGAATGCATATCAGAAATGGCAAATGATCCACTAAGGTTGTACATATAAATCAGTGAAACAAGCATAAAGACTGAGCCCAGAAATGTGTACAAAAAGAACTTAATTGATGCGTAGACACGGTTTTTCCCGCCCCAAATACCAATTATTAAAAGCATTGGGATTAATGAAGCTTCCCAAAAAACATAATAAAGCATTGAGTCCATTGCTGAAAAAACACCAATAATGATTCCTTCCATCATTAAAAATGCAGCCATATAATCAGCCGGCCTATATTTAATAACCTCCCATCCAGCAATGATGACTATTATTGTAGAAAAAGTAGTCAAAATGATCAAGGGCATTGAAATTCCATCTATCCCAAGATGATAAAAAATATTAAATTGAGATATCCAGCTCGTCTTTTCAACAAACTGCATTGAAGATGTAGTTGTATCAAAGTCTAAAAATAAATTGATGGATAAAAGAAAGACGAGTATTGAAGTACCTACACTGGCCCATTTTGCAAGTTGGCTTCTATTGTTTCCAATCAACAGAACTGCGCCAGCCCCGAAAATAGGCAACCAAATTAAAATACTTAGCAATGAATCCATACTTCTACCTTAACTTAAAAATGAATAATCTGAAGCGATTAACACCCAACCCAAAACAAGCATCAAACTTACTATCATAAAGAATGCATAGTGGTATACATAGCCAGTCTGAACAGGCTTTATAAAGGCTCCCAAATAACGTGTAAATTTAGCACTACCATTGACAAG
>Ga0206679_10000413_pt1 | contig 35230 bp, 26 predicted proteins | sample M110012015metaG_FD_155464 | JGI IMG/M metagenome (GOLD analysis project Ga0206679, IMG submission 155464) | Ammonia-oxidizing marine archaeal communities from Monterey Bay, California, United States - M1 100m 12015 | ecosystem: Environmental > Aquatic > Marine > Intertidal zone | place: USA... | reverse complement strand
TTCTGGGAAGGGACAATTATTAAATTCATGGCAATCTGAACCAGGGAAAAACCTAATGATTAGTGTCGCTTTTAAACTAAATATTTTATTAGAGAATTCATTTGATTTAGCAATTATTAGTTCTTTAGCTGTTTTAGATGTTTTGCATAAACATTCTATTAAAGACGCCTCTGTGAAATGGCCAAATGATATCTTAATAGGTAAAAAGAAAATTGCCGGAATTCTTATTGAAAATACGACAAAAGGAAATAGAATAAATAATTGTGTAATAGGTGTTGGTTTTAATGTAAATCAGGAATGTTTTAGTATTTTTAATAGAGAAGCTACTTCTTTGCAAATAGAAACAAGTACTTTATTTAAAATTAAAGATATTAGAGATGAATTTTTAACCTTTTTAAAAGAGAGGTTTTTAAAAGGTATGAAGAAAAATTCCTCTGATTATATGAGTAATTTATATCTTAAAGATAAAGTTTCTGCCTTTGAGATAGAGAATGTAAATCAGATGGGAATTATAAAAGAGGTAAGTAACAATGGGTGTCTAACAATAGAACTTGAAGATGAAACAAAATCATTTAAAATGAAAGAAATTAGGTTTTTATCTTAAAGAGTTCTTAATTTTTCAGAAAGAACATTTAAGAAATTAGTGATAGGTTTTTCTACCATCATTTTCATCATCATGTTAAGTTCCGCATTCACTTCTAATTTTGCTTGACATTGTTCTCCACAATCCGTAATAATACAATCTAAAGAAAAACTTACTGGACTTCCTGTTGCGGATAAAGATATTTTAGAAAAAGGAGTCTTTTCAGAAAGCGATAGATCTAATTTTGGCATTCCTTTCATTTTAAAAGAACAAGTATCTTCTGTTGATTCGAAATTATCAATTGAAGATGGCATAATTTCTTTTAAGTTGTTTAGGTTACTCAACTTATTAAATAATTGTTCTGCAGTAAGATTTTCAATTACAACTTCTGGTCCGTTAAATGTTGACATAATATTATTTTTTCCAAATAGATGGATCTTCTCTCCACTTTTTTAAAAGAGGAAGTTCTGATTCTGTTATATAATTTGTTTCTAATGCTTGTGGTAACATGTTTTCGTAATCACAGAGAGAGACATAGTCACAATCTGCTTCTTTAAAATTCTGTTTAGCAGCTTCAAATCCGTATGTAAATATAGATACTAATCCCTTTACATTCATTCCTGCTTCTCGGAGTACAGTTGCTGCTTCTAAACTACTTTTTCCGCTACTAATTAAATCTTCTATTAAAACTACAGTTTGTCCTTTTTCAAAATGTCCTTCAATCTGATTTTGTTTTCCATGTTCTTTTGCTTTTGCTCTAACATAGATAAAAGGAAGTCCTAATTCTTCAGCTACTAATGCTCCGTGAGGAATACCAGCTGTTGCAACACCTGCAATTACATTTGCTCCTTTATAGTGGTTGTTTATTGCAGAGGCTAATGAAGTTCTTATAAAAGTTCTGATCTCTGGGTAAGACAGTGTTTTTCTGTTGTCGCAATAGATAGGAGAGTTCCATCCAGCGGCCCATTTAAAAGGATTATTTGGTTGTAAAATAATTGCGTTAATTTGCAATAAGGATTTAGCAACTTGTTTGGCAATATCAATATCGTATATCATGACGCAAAAATATAAAGTTTACATTAATAATGAGGCAAAAATAGTAACAGAAAATTGGAATGATTTTTGTTCCGATTATACACTGATAAAAGCTGCTGGAGGTTTAGTTTTTAATTCAAGTGGAGAGGTGTTAATGATCTTCAGAAATGGAGTGTGGGATTTGCCTAAAGGAAAATTAGAAGAAGCTGAATCTGTTAAAGAATGTGCTATAAGAGAAGTAGAGGAGGAGTGTGGAGTTTCTGAATTAGAAATAGAATCTAAATTATCAGAAACTTATCATACTTATAATCTAAATGGAAAATCGATTCTGAAAAAAACATATTGGTTTTTAATGAAAACAAAATCGGAACAGAAATTAATACCCCAAAAAGAAGAAGGTATTACGGATGTAAAATGGTGTTCGGAAGATGAAGTTAAGAATAATTTGATTAATTCTTATCCTAATATTATTGATGTATTTAACTCCTTAAAATGATAAAATTTCTTCAGAAAATAGTTGTTTCTTTTATTGTGTTTTATGCAATATTTTATTTTGTTCCTTTTTCTTTTGTTTATACAAAACCATTTTACTTTAATCATGAAAAACTATGGAAACATAGATTTTTAGATCCTGTCTCTGATTCGTTGCAAATAAATAAGTTTAAAGGATTTGAAGTTGATGTTTTTTATAATTCTGAGATAAATGTTTTTGAAGTAAAACACCATGGAAATGAAAGTAAATTTACTTTGTTTGAATATTTCAACTATTTTGGTGAAGACAAATGTTTCTGGATTGATTTTAAAAATTTAAATGAGAAGAATTTTAAGGAAAGTTATAAAAAACTGAATAAAATTTGTGAAAATAACAACCTTAAAGAAAGAGTATTTGTAGAATCAAAAAACATGGATTTTCTAAATTACTTTCAAATAAATGGATTTTCAGTAAGTTATTGGGTCCCGAACTATCATTTTTTTGGTTCGCTTACTACTTCATTTGAGGTAAGGACAAATTTATTAAGGCACCAGCCAGATGCAATTTCTTGTGATTTTAATTCTCTTCATTTTTACAGTAAAAAATTCCCAAACTATAACTTTTATTGTTGGGCAAACGAAATGAGTAAGGAAAGTGATAAAAGTAGAATTATAAAAAAATCAGAGGATGAAAATATTAGAATTATCTTAACTGATTTTGATGAAAATTTTCTATCTACTCAGTAACTTCCATAATTCCTCCCGTAATTTTAACTAGGTTTAAATAACTTTCATTTAGATTATATACTGATTGTAAAAAGCTAATCCCTGAATTTAAATAGGTAATTTCAATATCTCTTAAGTTAAAAGAGTTTATTGTTCCTCTGTTGCTTTTGTCGTTAGCTAACTGATAATTAGTTTCTGCAATTTCAAATGCTTTTTTACTTAAGTTGTAAATAATAATCTTATTATTATATTTTTCATAATATACAGACAATTGATTACTAATTTCTCTGTTTAACTTCTCAAGATTTAGATCGTTTATATCGTTTTTTATTTCAGCTTCCTGAAGTAAGGTTCTGTATTTTCCACCGTCATATAATCTGAAATTTACGGCAATATTCGCGTAATAATTTAATGTTTCTCCTGTGTTACTTCCTTCAAATCCTGAATTTCCAACATCATAAGTGCTTTCGTTGTAAGAAGCTCCAGAGTTAAAAGAGATAATAGGGTAGTATACTGATTTCGATAAGATTATATTTTGTCTTATAATTTCATTATTAATACATTGATTTTTAATATTTGTATTATTATTAAAGGCTTTAGACTGCAAATCATAATAATTAAATACTTGAGTTTTTGTATTCATATCATCTGTTAATTTCCATTCAGATTGTAAATCAACTCCTAAAACTAGATTTAAATTTTTAACAGAATTATTATAGTTTAATCTTTGGGTAAGTAAGTTTGAACTATCCGTAAGTAAAGTGTTTTCAAATTGTAATAACTCCATTTTACTACTAACTCCAATCTCGTATTTAGTTTTCTGATATATTAATCTATCTCTAGATAAGTTCACAACATTTTGTAATAATCCCATTTTCTTTTGTTGTAATATACAGTTGTAATACGATAGGATTATTGCTTGTGTCGTGTTTTCAATAGTTAAGGTTAAGTTACCATTACTTAAATATTCTAACTGATTTAATTTTTCTTTATTTGCTTTTATTCCATAACCATTTAATAGAGTCCAACTCATATTTGCAGATGCATTTATAGATTCGGAACTTAGAATTTCTTGTATAAAGGAAGTGGGGTTATTTGATTGGTCAGAAACGGCTTCTTCTTGTTTTGCAGCAAGATTTATTGTTGGGAGTCCCCCAGCATTTCCTAAGTTGTTATTTAGTTCGCTTATTTCTACGTTTTTCTTACTTAGTTGTATGTCAAAATTTTGCTTTAATCCAATTTTTATAGCATTCTCTAAAGAAAGATTTTCTTGAGAAAAACTAAATAGTGGAATAAATAATAAGATGTATTTAAGAGTATTTTTCATTAGTCTTCTATTTCAATTTGTCTTTTTTGTAATTTAGTTATTGGTTCTACTTCTATTCTTGTTGGTGCTGTTTCTCCACCTTTCCATAGCCACCACCTTGCTCTTCTAATATCGTTAAAGTATAAAATAAGTGATGGGAAGTAAAACAATAATATTATGGTTCCGAATAAAACACCAAAAGCTACTGAAATTGCCATAGGAATAAGAAATTGAGATTGAAAACTTTTTTCTAGTATTAGAGGGAATAGACCAACAAAAGTAGTTATTGTAGTAAGTATAATTGCTCTAAACCTACTGGTCCCTGCAGAGATAACAGCAGTTTTTATATCCATACCACTTTCTAGGTTTCTGTTGAATTTATCTAACATTACTACAGCATCATTTACTAATATACCAATAAGCGCTACTACCCCCCACACACTAAGCATTGAAAACGGCCTTCCTAAAATACCATGACCTAAAATAGCACTAAATATTCCTACAGGGACTACCATAAGTATTAATCGTGCTTGATAAAAGGATTTAAAATTTAAGGAGATTGTAAGTACAATAAGAATAATACTAATTAAGAATGCGATACCGAGTCTTTTTCCAGAATCGGCAGCTTCTTCTGCTTGTCCCATAATTTTGTAAGATACATTTGGGAAATATACTTTCATGTTACTTAAATAGTCTTTTTCTATTTGTTCGTTTATTTCTCCAGAGTATTCAGCATTAAATAAAGAAGCATCAACACGAATTTCTTTATTTCCATTTATATGATTTATTTTAACTCTACCTCTTTTGTATTGATAGTCTGCTAGTTCTTCAAGTGGAATTAGCTTTCCATTTGAAGTTTTAATTTTCACTTTATTTAGATCGGAAATACTATTTCTGTTCTTTTCTGGATATCTCATCCATATTTTCACTTCATCTCTACCAATAATTAGTCGTTGTACTTCTTCCCCAAAAAATCCTTGTCTTATTTGTCGTAGTATATCCGATTCATTTAATCCTAGTGCGTATGCCTTTTCCTTTAGTTTCAGATGTATCTCTCTATTTCCAACTCCTCCATTATCTAAAACATCTTTAACCATATTTATCCCAGATATTTTTTCTTTCAGCCAAATTACAGATTCTCTTAGCTCTTCATCTTCTTCTGACTGCAAGGAGATAGATACTTCTTTGCCAAATTGTTGTAGTCCTCCTATAGATATTTTGTCTAGTTGTAAGAGAGAGTCTGGATGTATTCTACTTTGTATTTCGTTTGACATATCTATAGTAGAAATTAACTCATTTTCTTTTGTAGATACCCTAATAGACCCGACATGTGATCCTGAAACTCCTAAATTTTCGGTAAAACCAACTGTAATAGAAGTGTGGGTGATTATGGAATCGTTAAATTCTTCTATAAGTTCTTTATTGTAATCCTGAACGATAGAATCACAGTATTTTAAAAATCGTTCTGTTCTAAATTCTCTTTCACCTGGTTTGTAAGCAAATTCTATTATTACTTCATTAAACGGAACAGATGGAAAGAAAGTCCACCTAATATTTCCGTTAAGTAAAAGAATAAATACAAAAGAGATAAATACAACTGGAGACCAAACATGCCATCTGTATCTATTTACAAACTTAGTGTTTATTTTAGTGTATTCATTTTTTAATTTCACAACTAGTCCTTCTACCTTTTGTTTTATACCACTAAATATAGAAGAAGTATCTTCTTTAAGAACCGCTTTAGATGCAAGGTGAGAAGGTAATATTAAAAAGGCTTCAATTAAGGAAAATAATAATGCTGCAATTACACTAAATGCCATTTCTTGCATCATTTCCATCTGTCCTCCTACAAATAGTAAAGTAGAAAAAGCAAAAACAGTGGTAAGAACGGAGGTAATCACAGGGGTTATTACTTCCATAGTACCATCTAAAGCTGCCTTCATTGGAGATTTTCCTTTTTCGAAATGACTATAAATATTTTCTGCAATAACAATCCCGTCATCTACTAAAATACCTACTACTAATATCATACCAAACAAAGAAATCATATTGATACTCATACCATAAAGTACCCCTATCGATATCATACCAATAAATGAAAATGGAATACCAAAGGCTACCCATACAGATAGGCGAAAACTTAAAAATAATCCTAAAATAACTAAAACTAAAAATAATCCTAGTAAAAGATTGTTACTCAGAGTTTCAATTCTTTGATCTAACATATCTGAAAATTGAAAAAGAGTCAAAATTTCAAAATCTTTATTTTCTTTATTAAATGTGCTTATATAATTTCTTAGGGAAGTAGCAATCTTCTTTATATCCTCATCAGCTGTTTTGTTAATTATAAAACTGATAGATCGTTTCCCATTAACATAAGAAATCATAGGGATGTCTGAAAATTCTAATTCTACCTTTGCAATATCTTTCAAACGGATGATTCCTCCATTTATATTTGATACAATTACAATTTCTTGTATTTCTTCAGTAGTATTGTGTCTGTTGTTCGATCGTATAATTATTTCGTCTTTTTGTGTTTTTACACTACCTCCTGAAATATCAATATTGCTTCTTTTTATTGCTGCTGATACAATATCAAAGTTTAAGTTGTGTCTTAATAGCTCTTCTTCATTCATTTCTACAGAAATAATAATTGGAGCATAACCTATTACTTTCACTTGACTTATTTCATCATCATTAAGTAGGTCCTTTTCTATTTTATCTGATTTTTCTTTCAGTCTCCACAAATCATCTGGTCCATTAAGGGCATAAAAACCAACCATGTTTTCCATGTCCCCCATTCCTCTAGACTTTTGCTTTTGTATGCTAGGTTTTTCTGCTCCAACCGGAAAAGAATAAATAGCGTCAACAGAATTTTTTACATCTTGCAGTACTTCATCAATGTCAAATCCTTCATATACTTCTACCGTAACTCTCGATAGATTTTCAGAAGAGGTAGATATTATGTCCTCAATTCCTTCTGTACCATTTAACGATTCTTCAATTCGGGTAGTTATTCCTTCTTCTATTTCTTCTGGAGAGGCTCCAGGGTACGATACATTTACATATATCTTGTTAGGTGGAAGTTCAGGGAAGAAAGATTGAGGCATTATAGTTAAACTAATTATACCTACAATAGCGGTAATAATAATTATTGCATTCGAATAAATAGGGTACTTAATAAAATAAGCTATTAATTTTTTCATCTTACTTTAAAATTGGGTTTACAATTGTTCCTTCTTTTGTGTTTATTAAGGGTTCTATAACAACATTTGTATTTTCTTCTAGGTTATCAATAATCACTTGAGTTCCTTGTTCTGATATAATGTTAACCGTCTTTTTTTCTAGTTTGTTTAATTCATTTACAATAAAAACTTCATTCTCAGAAATTAAAGATCTTCTAGGTAATGTACTAACACTCTTATTAAGTTTTGTTTCGATTATGGCTTCTAAGTACATACCGTTATATAAGTAAACAGATTTAGAGGATACTTCAACAAAAACAGAAATATTTTGGGTATTTTCATTTACAAAACCTCCTTTTCTTGTAATATTTCCTTCAAATGTATTATCTCCTTCTAATAGTATAACTTTATTTCCAATAGATATCAAATCAATTTCTGAAGTATTTACGGTTAATTCAACTTCCATTTTCCCATTTCGAATAATATCTATTATTGGACTCCCTACGTTTACATTTGCTGAAATATCAGTGTAAGATTTTGAAATTACTCCATTAAAAGGAGCTAATACAGTATACTTCCTTAATTTTTCCTCATCTGATTTTAAGGATAGGTACTCAGAAAGTATTCTTCTGGAAGAAATAAAGTTTTTTTCTTTTGATGAGTTTGTAGTTGGGAAGCTTAACATTTTATTATCTAATGTTATAGATCCGAAAAAGGTATTCCATTTTTCATATTCTTCAGGGAAATCCATTTTTATATCGGCCAAATTAGAAGAAATTAAATTCATAAAATTACTTTTTTTAGCATCTACTAAAAGTTTCATTTCGGTATTTTTTATTCTAAATAAAACATCTCCTTTTTTAAATTTCACTCCTTTTTTAATAGAGTAGTTCCCTTCTAATTTTCAATTTACTTCAGAAGTAATAGTTATGTTATTTAAGCTAAGCACTCTTCCGGAACTTGTTATTTCAGATATAATATCAGAATTCACAATTTTTTTTATGTTTACAATAGGAGAAGTTTTTTCGTGTAATAAGGAGTCTGTTATTCTTGATTTTCTAATAATTTCTGCATTTTCTTCTCCATAACTAACTCCCATATTATAGCTTATTGATGATACTAATGAAAATGCAATAAGTATAAGTATACTCATTATTATTATTAAAATGTGTCTTAATTTCATGATGTTATTTTTTTATTAATTTTTCTATTGTAATCCATAATTCTTGTCCATCTTTTGTTAGGTCCGATTCAAATCCTCCTAATTTCCATTGTAGAACGGTTAGCCTCATACTTCCCATAATAATTATAGCTATCCGTTCAGAGCTAATATCATTTCTTATTCCACCTTCTACCTTACCTTGTTCAATAATTCCTATTAATTTTTTATTTCTTTGTTTCATTATTTTAGCTACTAAATTTGCTAGTATACTATTGTATTGAAAGCTAGTTTCAGAAAAAATAACCATAATTATAGCAGGGTTTTTCAGGATGTGTTGAAATTGAAATTCCGATATTTTTTTTAATTTTTCTAAAGCAAGTGTATCTGATTTTATAATGCTAAAAACCTTTCCTTGTATTAAATCTTTATGAAAAACAAGTAAGGATTTTAATATTTCAGTTTTATCTTTAAAATGTCTATAAAGTGCAGGCTCGGAGCAGCACATTTTATTGGCTAAATTCTTTATAGTGAGGTTTTGTAATCCTTTATTACCAATTAAATCTTTTGAAGCATCTATTATTTCTATTTGTTTTTTCGAAAAATTCATGCTGCAAATATACAAACGTTAGTGAATACTAACTAGCATAATTCAATGAAAAAAACCAAATCAATATTAATTCGGTTTTTAAAAGAATTTTAAGGGTATTAAAATCCCAAACAATCATTTAGGGTACTAAATATTACTTCATGAGAAGGTCTTGGAGCGTCTAACGAAACAACATTTCCTTCTGCATTAAAAAGCATAAACCTAGGAATTCCGTTTATGGCATAATTTTTCATAATATCAGCAGACCACCCGTTTGCAAATAACTGAACTCCCCCTAATTCTTTTTCATCTATCATTTTTAACCATGCTTTTCTATCTGTGTCTACCGAAACACTTAAAAATACAATGTTTTCTCCATGGTAGGCTTCCGATTCTAGTTGTTTTAAATATGGAATTTCAAATTTACATGGTCCGCACCAAGTTGCCCAAACATCTACATAAACACAACTTCCTTTAAAGTCTGATAAGGAAACCATATTTCCATCTTTATCAGGGTACGTAAAGTCAATTGCAGCTTCCCCAACTTTAGGTAAAGCTTGTATCTGTTCATGTCTTTTTAGGTAATGATTTCTGATAGCATTGAATTGTGTTGTTTCAGAGTTGTAAAACTTTGTCCCATCTTCCAATTTTGCAATCATTGGATTTATTAGATTTTCTAATTGCTCGTTTAGTTCTTCAGTAGTTGAATTGTAAACATCTGGACGATCTGTATTTTCTTGATGAAGATATTTCCATGCTAAATAATTACTTTCATCTGAACCTTTATATGTAATTGTTTCATCAAATTGTTTACTATCAATTGTAATATATACGGTATCATCAGGATTGCAATACATTGCGGTTGTTTCCCTTCCGTGGTGAAAAGTTAAGTATCCTGCAGAATCTAAAGGGAACGTTAAACTGAATCTTCCAATCCAATCTACATAAGTAGTTATAGATGTATCTCTTGTAAAAAATCGTGCTTCTCTGTTTATTGGCCATGTTATTTTACCGCTAATCACAACCTGACTAACAGGAGTAACTTCTTCAATTTCTATTTCTACAGTTTCAACTTCTTCAATAATTTGTTCTGTAGTTTCTTCAGTTGTCTCAACTTTTTCTTTATTAATGTAATGGTAAGAAAGTACCGATACAGAAACTACAATTAATAAGGCGGTCAGATTGTTTATATTTTCTTTCATAATATTTAATTTTCGTCAAATATAGAAAATATTTTTAAATCCTTATTTGAAGGAGTTTTATCTTACCGTACACTTATGAAACAGATATCTGTTTTGAGCTATTTTATCGTATATAAAATCATTTAATTTGCTGGGGAATAACTGTATCAAGAACCTGATTTTACACCTTAGTATTTTTAGTATTTCTACAATTGCATCTGATTTTATAAGATAGTTTTTCTCATCTGTATAAATAATAGAATCAATATGTTCTTCTAATTTAAGACTTAAAATAATTTCTATTCCTTTATTACTATCATTCTCAATCCAGTTAATAGATTTTTTTTTATCTTTCTTTTTTAAGAAGTTAGCAATTTTAGTGCAGAACCCACATTTACTATCATAAAGAACAATGGAGGAAGTAGTATTCATTTTTATTTTCCGATACAAAATTTTCCAAATATATTTCCAAGCAAATCATCAGTAGTTACTTCTCCAGTAATACTTCCTAAATGGAAAAGAGCTTGTCGGATATTGATAGCTAAAAAATCTCCTGAAATACCACCTTCCATTCCGTTTATTACGATCTTTATTTCGTTTAAGGTAAGTTGTAGCTCTTCAAAATGACGGAGATTGGTTACAATGCTTTCGTTATCCGATATTGTGGAAGTGTTTACAAAGTTAAGGAGTGTTTTTTTAAGATTCTCAATTCCTTCTTCTTTTTTTGCGGATATAGAGATAAAGCTATCTTCTATTTTAAAATCTGGATTTACATCTATTTTATTTAGTATCACTAAAACTTTTTCAGAGTGAGATTTTTTTATGTTCTCTAATTCTGAAATCTGATCTTTTATATTTTGGCTTACATCTATTAGGAATAATATAATTTTAGATTGACTTGCTTTATCATATGATTTCCGAATTCCTAAATTTTCTATGGTATCTGAAGTGTTTCGTATTCCGGCAGTATCTATAAATCGGAAATTAAACCCTTCAATTATTAGGGAATCTTCAATGGCATCTCGTGTAGTTCCTGCTATATCCGATACTATTGCTTTGTCTTCATTTAACAAGCAATTCAGTAGGGTAGATTTCCCAACATTTGGTGCTCCAAGTATAGCTACCGGAATTCCATTTTTTATTACATTTCCTAAACTAAATGATTCTATTAATTTACTTATTGTACTTTTTATTTCGGATAATAAATCTTGAAATTGTTTTCGGTCTGCAAATTCTACATCTTCTTCTGCAAAGTCAAGTTCTAATTCTATTAAGGATGCAAAATCAATAAGTTGCGTTCTTAATTCTTGTAATTTGTTTGAAAAACCTCCCCTTAGTTGGTGCATTGCGGTTTGGTGTGCTGCTGCACTTTCCGACTCTATTAAATCGGCTACCGATTCTGCTTGAGATAAATCTATCTTCCCATTTTTAAAGGCTCTCATACTAAACTCACCAGCAGTTGCGGTTCTGCAACCGTTTTCTATTAAAATCTGAACTAATTTATTTTGAATAAAGGTAGAACCGTGGCACGAAATTTCTACACTTTCTTCTCCTGTAAAGGATTTATCATCTTTAAAAATACTTACTAATACTTCATCAATTATTTTTTTATTTTGTTGTATTGTGCCAAAATGAATAGTGTGAGATTTTACGGAGCTAATATCTTTACTGAACACTTTATTGCAAATAGAAATAGATTCTTTTCCGGAAATTCGGATAACAGCAATAGCACTCATACCACCTCCTGTTGTTATTGCGCAAATAGTATCTTCCGGATTAAAATAATTCATTCTGCAAAAGTATTTAAAATCCTTTGTAAAATGCTATTTTCTAGTAGTTTTGCAAACCAATTTAATAAACAAATAAATAATGAGTGTATTAGTAAATAAAGATTCGAAAGTAATTGTTCAGGGTTTTACTGGTTCTGAAGGAACTTTTCATGCAGGACAAATGATAGAATACGGAACAAATGTTGTAGGTGGTGTTACTCCTGGTAAGGGAGGTCAAACTCACTTGGAAAGACCTGTATTTAATACCGTAACAGAATCTGTTGAAAAAGCAGGAGCTAATACTTCTTTAATTTTTGTTCCACCAGCATTTGCTGCAGATGCCATTATGGAAGCTGCTGAAGCGGGTATTAAAGTAATCATCTGTATTACGGAAGGAATTCCTACAAGAGATATGATTACAGTAAAAGAATATTTATCAGATAAGGATTGTACTTTGGTAGGGCCTAACTGTCCCGGAGTTATTACTCCTAATGAAGCGAAATGTGGTATCATGCCTGGTTTTGTTTTCAAACAGGGTAGAATTGGTGTAGTTTCTAAATCGGGTACACTTACTTATGAAGCAGCTGACCAAGTGGTGAAAGCCGGTATGGGTATTTCTACTGCTATTGGTATTGGAGGAGACCCAATTATTGGAACTACAACTAAACAAGCGATGGAGTTATTTATGAACGACCCAGAAACTGATGGTATTATTATGATTGGGGAAATTGGTGGACAATTAGAAGCAGATGCTGCCAGGTGGATTAAAGAAAACGGAACAAAACCTGTAGTTGGTTTTATTGCCGGACAAACTGCTCCTGCAGGTAGAACAATGGGTCATGCGGGTGCTATTGTTGGTGGTGCAGAAGATACTGCTGAAGCTAAAATGGCAATTATGAGAGAGTGTGGCATTACTGTTGCCGAATCTCCTGCTGAAATAGGAAAACTAATGGCCGAACTAATGGGGGTTACTGCTTAAATATACATACTAGATTTTAGTATTGAGAAATTAGATGATAGAAATCCTGCCTTTTTGGTGGGATTTTTTTATTTAAGATTGTCATCTTGAGCTTGTCGAAAGATCTTCAGTTTCCTTATCTGAAAAGATTATTTATTTTACTCTACTAATATCTTCTTTTCTACCGTTCCATCCTCATAAATATAAAATAAGGGAGTGTTTTTTCTGAAAGGAGTTTCTTGTCCTAAAATATTTGTAATTTTCAGGAGGTTTTTGTTTGTAGGGATTTCACCTATAAAAGTGCCGGGTCCGGTATTATTTGTTATAGTATCTGTTATTATAGGCATGCTATCGCACAACAAACCAATTTCAGTAGCAGATAGCTCTCTATTCCACATCATAAATTCATCCATACATCCCTTATAATATCTTGGAGGCAATGAAGTGTTATTGTCAATTCTTCCTAATGTACCTTGTTCAGTATTGGAATATCCAATGTTAAAAGTATTGGTTCCCAGCACAAAACTAGCGGCAACATTAATACAGTTTATATACAAATCCATACTGTTGTACGATCTGATAACTCCCGCCACATGATACCAAATTCCTGTATCCAAAGGAAATTCTGTGGCTTTATAAGCTATACTGTTTTGTGCGGAACAACCTCCTAATCCACCTCCATAACCAATGCGTAATTCACCATTTATATCAACAGTCATCCATGAACCATGATAATTGTTCTGTACAAAATCGGTACTAAAAAACTTGTTTTCATTTTGCCCTAAAACATCTAGTTTTATCCAGAAAGAAAATGTAATGGGAAATTCTGGTTTCAGAGTGTCGTTTAATGGGAAATCAATATAATCATTTACTCCATCAAAATAATAAGCAGAACTATCGTTTCCATATCGGTCTTGTGTGGGAGTAACTCCAGATGCTGTTCCATGAAAATTTCTACCACTTAAATCCTGAGCGTTTCCGTTCATATTATAATACAATAACAAACTATCGGTAATACTTTGGCTAAAACTAACTAGTGGTAAACAAACTAAAAGGGTTAGTATTTTTTTCATGTTGTAAATATACAAAATAAATGGAATTTCCTTTACACATAAAATAGTAAATTTAAATTAACTCTCTGTAACTATCTCATAATTAGTTAAATATTTTTCAGAACAAAAAACAAAACAGGCACCAGATGAAAAAAAACTCCCGCCAGAACGAATATTTCTTCCTCCAGCAAACAAAAAACTGGAGCCAGCAACAATAATTCTTTCGCCAGCAAACATAATACTCTCGCAAATTAGTACTCATCTTTCTATTAGAACAACATTCTTTTTGTATTTTTGATTTTTAAAATTTAAACTATGAAATTATTAGAAGGAAAAACGGTAATTATTACCGGTGCTAGTAGAGGTATTGGTAAGGGTATTGCAGAGGTTTTTGCTGCACAAGGTGCAAATATTGCATTTACATATCGTTCTTCTGACGAAAAAGCTAAGGCTTTAGAAAAGGAACTTTCTGCAAACGGTTGTAAAGCGAAAGGATATAAGTCAGATGCATCCGATTTTGATGCTGCACAACAATTAGCTACTGATGTGTTAGAAGAGTTTGGTTCTATTGATGTATTAGTAAATAATGCAGGTATTACAAAAGATGGTTTACTTATGCGTATGTCGGAAGATGATTTTGATAGAGTAATGGACATCAACATGAAATCTGTTTTCAACATGACTAAAGCCGTTTTACGACCAATGCTAAAACAAAGAAAAGGATCTATTATAAATATGAGTTCGGTAGTAGGTGTAAAAGGAAATGCCGGTCAGGCAAACTATTCTGCATCTAAGGCAGCAATTAATGGTTTTACAAAATCTACTGCCTTGGAGTTAGGTTCTCGTAATATTAGGTGTAATTCTATTGCTCCTGGTTTTATTGAAACCGAAATGACAGAAGCTTTAGGGGAAGATCAGATAAAAGAGTGGAGAGAAACAATACCTCTTAAAAGAGGAGGTTCTACTGAAGATATAGCAAATGCAACTTTGTTTTTAGCTTCCGATATGTCGGCTTATGTTACAGGTCAAGTATTACATGTTTGTGGTGGGATGCTAACATAAATTTATGTTTGGCATTACTACAGAATTACCAATGTATTATAGCATAATCTGCATCCTTTTAGGTGTAGTTTATGCTTATTTTTTATACCGAAAAAATAATTTCCAAAGTAAAATACTCACTTCTTTTTTGTTTGTGTTTCGTGCGTTGGTAGTTTTTGTATTATCTTTTTTATTGCTACATCCAATCACTACTATTTTACACACTACAGAAGAAAAACCAATTATAGTTTTGGCACAAGACGCTTCTATTTCTTGTCAAAATTCTGAGGATTTTAATAAGTTTACTCAATTACAAGAATCTCTTTCAGATAATTTTGAAGTAGTTTCTTACCATTATTCTGATGAGGTAAGTGAGGGTTTTGTTTCAGAGAAAAAAGGAGTTTCTACTAATGTTTCAAATATTATGGATGAGGTAGATTTAAAATTTTCTGGAAGAAACTTGTTAGGAGTTGTATTAAGTTCAGATGGTTTGTATAATAATGGAAGTAATCCTTTATATCATAAAATTTCAAAATCTGTTCCTTTTTATACTATTCCTCTTGGCGATACATCTGTTATTAAAGATATCCGTATTTCTAAGGTGTTACACAACGAAATTTCCTTTTTAGGAAACACTTCTCCTGTTCAGGTTCACATTAAAACGGATAAATGTAAAGGAGAAAATATAAAAATAAAACTTTATTCAGGAAACAAATTATTGCAATCTAAATCTATAAAAGTGGTTTCAAATTCCGATTTTATTAAAGCAGACTTTAAGATTGAAAACAACCGACTTTCTTTACAAAAATATAAAGTTGTTGTAAGTGGTATAGATAACGAACCTTATACAGATAATAACTCAAACAGCTTTTTTATAGATGTGATCGATTCAAAATACAAAATATTACTTCTTTCAGATGTGGTTCATCCCGATATTTCTGCATTTAAATCGGTGTTAGATAAAAACAAAAACTATCAGGTGGAAATAGCAAGTCCTACGGAATTCACTTCTTCTTTTAAGGAGTATAATTTAGTGGTTACTTTCTATATTTCTAATAAAAAATCAGATGTTCTTATTAGTCTTAAACAAAGTAATGTTCCTCTTTTAATGTTTGTAAGTCCTAATTCTGTTTCCTTATTAAATTCTTTTTATCCGGAAGGAAGCTTGTCAGGTAAAAATAAAATGCAGGAGGTTACTGCTACCTACAATTCTAGCTTTTCAAAGTTTAATGCTTCTCCTTCTTTGCAAAACTATTTTGCAGATTTACCTCCTTTGTATTCTACTTTTGCTAAGTATAATAGTTCTGTAACTTCCGAAATAATAGCCTATCAGAATATTGGTATGTATGCTACCGAAAAACCACTTATTACTTTAGACGAAACTTTAGATAGAAAAACTGCTATTGTTTACGCACAAGGAATCTGGAAATGGAAAATTAACGATAGAAGGGGGGAGAATTTACATCAAAACTTTGACGAGTTGTTTTCTAAAATTTCTCAATACTTACTTATAAAGGAAGATAAAAGTAGGTTTCGTGTTTCTCATAACAAAAAGATACAACAAGGAAAACCAATAGAATTTACAGCAGAATATTATAATGATAATTACGAATTAAATAATGTAAAGGAAGTTAGTTTATCTCTTAAAAATGAAGAGGGAAAGTTATTTAATTATATGTTTTCAAAAACAGAAAACGCTTCCTATTTCTTAAATATTAATTCTCTTTCACCATCTAAATATTATTTTACAGCAACTTATAATACTGGGGAAGAAGTAACGAAAGGACAGTTTAGTGTTTTACCAAAACAATCAGAATCTTCTGTTAATACGGCTAATCATCAGTTATTGTATCAACTTTCTAATCAAAGTAACGGATTTATGTTTCCTTCTTTTAATGTAGAACAGATTAAGGATACTTTAGTTAATAGCTCTTTAAACAGAATTATTCTACATACTTCCGAAAAGGTAGAATCTGTGATAAATAAAATGTGGATTCTTATTTTTTTACTATTACTACTTTGTACCGAGTGGATTGTAAGAAAATATAACGGATTTTATTAGTTATTGTTTTGGTATGCTTTAAGCTTTTTAGCTGAAAGTTCCATGGTTAAACATTCATTCGCCACTAAGGTAGTGTTGTTATCATACCAAACATATCCATTTTCATCTATTGCTTCCCAAGATATAGTTGTGTAACTATTTTCCGACCAATAAACAGATCCAGTCGTAAAAAATTCATCAAAACAAATAGGAGGTGTCTCTGAAGTAAAAAATCCTCCATTATTATATTGTGACCCGATACTATTTCCATTTATATAAAAAGTTATTTTACTTACTCCTTGATTAAATAAAAATATTCCCGCATCCTGATTCATATAAAACAAGATATCTGCAGTAAAATCACAAGAATTATTATCTGTATCAGCATTAGAATTGTAGTTAATTGCATTTGGGTCTGTACAACCTTCAACTGGTATAGGGTCCGGAAAGTCACAGGAATTTAAAGTTATTAACGCTAGGCTAAAAAGTAATATCTTTTTCATCTTTATTTTTTATAAATAAGTTACAAAATTAGTTATTTTTGCACACAAATCAAAATATAAAATATGTCATCACAAGCAACACTAACTTTAGCTACTGTTGAACAAGCCCTAGAAATGGGTTTGAGATCAGAAGAATTCGATAGAATTAAACAGATATTAGGAAGAACTCCTAACTTTTGCGAACTGAGTATTTTTGGGGTGATGTGGTCCGAGCATTGTTCATACAAAAACTCTATTGTTTGGTTAAAAAAATTACCAAAAGAGGGTCCTCATATGTTAGTAGAGGCAGGAGAGGAAAATGCAGGCTTAGTAGATATTGGTGATGGTTTGGCATGTTGTTTTAAAATAGAGTCACATAATCATCCATCTGCATTGGAGCCCTATCAAGGTGCTGCAACAGGAGTTGGAGGGATAAACAGAGATATCTTTACAATGGGAGCTCGTCCTGTTGCGCAACTTAATTCTTTAAGATTTGGTAATATAGAATTAGATAGAACTAAATGGCTTGTGAAAGGAGTAACTAAAGGGATTGGAGATTATGGAAATGCTTTTGGAATCCCAATTGTTGGTGGTGAAGTGTTTTTTGACGATTGTTATAATACTAATCCGTTAGTAAATGCATTTTCAGCAGGAATTATGAAAACAGGAGATATGATTTCTGCAACTTCAACAGGAGTTGGTAATCCGGTATTTATCGTAGGTTCCAGAACTGGAAAAGATGGTATTCACGGAGCATCTTTTGCGTCTAAAGATATTACAGAAGATTCAGCAGAAGATTTACCAGCAGTACAAGTTGGAGATCCATTTCAGGAGAAATTATTATTAGAGGCTACATTGGAGCTTGCTAAAACAGATGCGGTAGTTGGAATGCAAGATATGGGAGCTGCAGGTATTACATGTTCTTCAAACGAGATGTCAGCTGCAGGAGAACATGGTATGGAATTGTGGTTAGATAAAGTGCCAACTAGGCAATCTGATATGAAAGATTGGGAAATTTTACTTTCAGAGTCGCAAGAAAGAATGTTGGTAGTAGTAGAGAAAGGAAAGGAAGATATAGTAAATGCTATTTTCGATAAGTGGGATTTATCTTGTGAAGAAATTGGTGTGGTTACTGAGGGAGAAAGAGTACAATACTTTATGCACGGAGAGTTAGTTGCGGATGTTCCATGTTCTGACTTAGTACTTGGGGGAGGAGCTCCTGTTTATCATAGGGAATGGACTGAGCCAGCTTACTATCAAGAGTGGAAAAAATTTAATATAGAAAGTATAGAACAACCTACTGATTTAGTGGAGGTTGCTAAATACTTAACAGGACACGAAAATATTGCTTCTAAAAGATGGGTGTACGAGCAGTACGATTCTATGGTTGGTACGGTAAATATGAGTACAAACGGACCAACAGATGCAGGAATTGTAAACCTAAAGGGAACAGATAAAGCCCTTGCTATGACTGTAGATTGTAATGCCAGAATGGTAAATGCAGATCCGGAAGAGGGTTGTGCTATGGCCGTTGCGGAAGCGGCCAGAAACATTGTATGTTCGGGTGGTGTGCCATCTGCAATTACGAATTGTTTAAATTTTGGTAATCCTTATAACCCGGAAGTGTATTGGCAATTTGTTGGTGCTATTAAAGGTATGAGTAAAGCTTGTAAAAAGTTTGGTACTCCGGTTACGGGTGGTAATGTAAGTTTCTATAACCAATCGGCAGTGGAAGGTACAGAAGTCCCTGTTTTTCCAACCCCTACAATTGGTATGTTAGGTATTGTAGAAGATAAAAAACATATTATTTCTTTAGGGTTTAAAGGGAAGTCCGATTTAATTTATATGATTGGGAAATCAGAGAATGATATTTCTTCTTCAGAATATTTAGCCTCATATCACGGATTAAAAGAATCTCCAGCTCCTAATTTTAATTTAGATACAGAAGCGAAAGTTCAGGATGCTATTACTAAGCTGATTAGATCTGGAGTTATAGAGTCTGCACATGATGTGGCAGATGGAGGTACTTTTATTACATTGTTAGAAAGTGCTATGGTAAACAACTTAGGGTTCGATATTACTACGAGTTCCGAAATTCGAGAAGATGCTTTCCTTTTCGGGGAAGGACCATCAAGAGTTGTGGTTTCGGTAAGGGAAGTAAAAGAAGATAGATTCTTGGATTTACTAAAAGAATTAGGGATTCCGTTTTCTCTTATTGGTCATGTAAGTAAAGGTGAAATTAGGGTAGATGAAACCTCTTTTGGGGATGTAACAGAATATAAAGAGATATACAATACTGCACTTGCTGCAAAATTGGCTTAGTATATTATATTCAACATAAACTTTTAAAATCCCTGCAGAAATGTAGGGATTTTTGGTTTCGTAACAAAATAGGTATATTCCCTTTCTACTATAAAATCAAAAAACTATATTTGCACACTAAAAATTAGGGAGTTATACAAAGATGAGTAAATACAAGGAATACAAAGGATTAAGCCTACCAAACATACACAAGGAAGTACTGAAGGATTGGAACGAAAAAAACATCTTTCAGGAGTGTATTGATCAGGGAAAAGGGAAGCCAACTTTTACTTTTTATGAGGGACCACCTTCTGCAAATGGTATGCCGGGTATTCATCATGTAATTGCTCGTACTATTAAAGATTTATTCTGCCGATATAAAACACTACAAGGATACCAAGTAAACCGAAAAGCAGGTTGGGACACACATGGACTTCCGGTAGAATTGGGAGTAGAGAAAAACTTAGGAATTACTAAAGAAGATATTGGTACTACTATCTCTATTGAGGATTACAACAAAGCTTGCCGAACAGATGTAATGAAATACAAAGGGGAGTGGGAACGATTAACCAACGAGATGGGTTATTGGGTAGATATGGAAAAACCATATGTTACTTACGATAACAAATATATAGAAAGTGTGTGGTGGCTACTTTCCGAATTGCACAGAAAAGGATTGTTGTACAAAGGTTTCACTATTCAACCTTACTCCCCAAAAGCAGGTACGGGATTGAGTACGCACGAGCTTAATCAGCCGGGTTGCTACAAGGATGTGAAAGATACTTCTGCAGTGGCAATGTTCAAAATTGTAGAGGACGAAAAATCAGATTTTCTTTTTGATGGGGAACAAGGTATTTCCTTTATCGCTTGGACAACCACTCCTTGGACTTTACCTTCTAACACCGCACTTGCCGTAGGTAAAAAAATAACATATGTAAAAGTAAAAACTTTTAATACCTATACTTCCGAGCCAATTACAATTGTAATGGCAAAAGATTTATTACATAAGTATTTTACAGAAGGTATTTCTCTTTCCTACTACAAAACGGGAGACAAACAACTTCCTTACGAAATTGTAAAAGAATATACAGGTACAGAGTTAAATGGAGTAAATTACAATCAGTTATTCCCTTATAAACAACCAGAAGATGGAGATGCATTCCGTGTTATTCTGGGAGATTTTGTTACCACAGAAGATGGAACAGGAATTGTACATATTGCACCTTCTTTTGGTGCAGACGATAATTTGGTAGCCAAACAAAACGGAATTGGTTCTCTTACTTTGGTAGATGGACAAGGAAGATTTACAGATGAGGTTACCGATTTTGCAGGTCAATATGTAAAAGAAGAATTCTATACAGAGTCAGATGAAAAACCAAAATACCCAGCAGATGTTCAGTTGGTAATTAATCTAAAAGATAATAACCAATTATTTAAGTCTGAAAAATACGAACACTCTTATCCTCATTGCTGGAGAACAGATAAACCTATTCTATATTACCCAATGGATAGTTGGTTTGTAAAAACTACCGATTATAAACAGAGAATGATGGAATTGAATAATACCATCAACTGGAAACCAAAATCAACTGGAGAAGGTAGGTTTGGAAATTGGTTAGAAAATTTAGTGGATTGGAATCTTTCTCGTTCTCGGTTTTGGGGTATTCCTATTCCTATTTGGAGAACGGAAGATGGAGAGGAAGAAATTTGTATTTCTTCAGTGGAAATGTTACAAGCTGAGGTGGAGAAATCAGTTGCAGCCGGATTGATGAAATCGAGTCCTTTTTCTAAATTTGAAGTAGGAAATTTCTCGGAAGAAAACTACAACACTTTTGATTTGCACCGTCCTTATGTAGATGATATTATTTTAGTTTCTGCAAGTGGAAAAGCAATGAAAAGAGAACTAGACCTCATTGATGTTTGGTTTGATTCTGGTTCTATGCCATATGCTCAATTACATTACCCATTCGAAAATAAGGATATATTCGAACAAAATTATCCTGCCGATTTTATTGCAGAGGGGGTAGATCAAACTAGAGGTTGGTTCTTTACCCTTCATGCTATTTCTACTATGTTATTTGATAGTGTAGCGTATAAAAATGTAGTTTCAAACGGATTAGTTTTAGATAAAAGCGGAAATAAAATGTCTAAGAGATTGGGTAATGCTACCGATCCATTTGAAACATTAGATAAATATGGTGCAGATGCTTGTCGTTGGTACATGATTTCTAACGCTCAGCCTTGGGATAACTTAAAGTTTGATGTTAGTGGAATAGAAGAGGTTCAAAGGAAATTTTTCGGCACACTATATAATACCTATTCTTTCTTTGCATTATATGCCAATATTGATGGGTTTTCTTATTCGGAAGATGAAATTCCTTTAGAAAACAGAACAGAAATTGATAGATGGATTATATCAGAATTGAACACCTTAATTGCTGAGGTAGAAGGTAATTATGAGGATTACGAACCTACAAAAGTGGCTCGTTTGGTTCAGGATTTTGTAATGAATAAATTAAGTAATTGGCACATTCGTTTGAGTAGAAGAAGATTTTGGAAAGGAGAATATAATTCAGATAAAATCTCTGCTTATCAAACGCTTTACGAATGTTTAGAGAAAATTGCTATTATTTCTGCTCCTATTGCACCTTTCTTTATGGAACAATTGTATAAAGATTTAAATGATGTTTCAGGAAAACAAAAATCAGAATCTATTCACTTGTCTGTGTTTCCTAAATCAGATGAAAGTAAAATTAATGATGATTTAGAAGAAAAAATGGATGTAGCACAAAAAATTACAACTATGGCTCTTTCTCTCAGAAAAAAGGAAAGAGTTCGTGTTCGTCAGCCTCTACAAAAAATTATGATTCCTGTAAGTGGAGATAAAATGAAAGCTCAGATTAACTCTGTTCAAGATATTTTACTTTCAGAATTGAATATAAAAGAAATTGAATTTATCTCAGCAGATTCGGAAATACTTACCAAACAAATAAAACCAAACTTCAAAACTTTAGGTCCTAAATTTGGTAAGGATATGAAATTAATTGCATCAAAAGTAAATCAGTTTTCATCAGAAGAAATTAAACAAATTGAGAAAGAAGGTAAATTTGTTATTAACCAAGATATAACAATTGAACTTTCTGATGTGGAAATTTCCTCTGCAGATATACCAGGTTGGCAAGTTATGATTCAGTATGGAATTACAGTTGCTTTGGATGTTACTATATCTGATAATTTACAGGAAGAAGGTTTGGCCAGAGAGTTGGTAAATAGAATACAAAACCTAAGAAAAGACAAAGATTTTGAAGTTACCGATAAAATTGAAATTACTGTTGAAAAAAATGAAGCTATGGAAAATGCTATAACAAATAATTTATCTTATATTTGTGGAGAAACATTAGCAAATTCCTTTGAAGTTGTTGATACAATAAAAAACGAAAAAATCAATATTGATTTAGTAGATGAAATATCTCTCAATATTGAAATCAAAAAAATATAAGTTATGTCAGAAGAAAAAGTATGTTATTCGGAAGTAGAATTAAATGAGTTTAAAGAAATTATTGAAAATAAAATTAAGGTTGCAGAAGAAGATTTAAGACTTTTAAAAGCGGCTTATTCTAATGCGTCAGATAACGGAACAGATGATACTTCCCCTACCTTTAAGGCTTTTGAAGAAGGTTCTTCTACTTTGTCGAAAGACGAAAACATGAAACTTGCTTTAAGACAAGAAAAATTTATTAAAAACCTAAGCAATGCACTTATCCGTATTCAAAATAAAACTTACGGAATTTGTAGAGTTACTAATAAACTTATCAGTAAAGAAAGATTAAAACTTGTTCCTCATGCTACTCTTTCTATAGAAGCAAAAAGAGCTCAGTAGTCCTTTGAAAAAAGTATTTTTCACTTCATTTATTTTATTAGTTGTAGATCAACTCTCTAAAACGTGGGTTAAAAGCTCTATGTTGTTAGGAGAAGAGTTTCGTGTTTTTGATTGGTTCCGTATTCATTATATAGAAAATAATGGCATGGCTTATGGCATAGAGTTAGGTGGTGATTATGGTAAATTATTTCTTACTTTATTTAGGATAATAGTTGTTGCTTGGGGAGTTTTTTATGTAAATAAACTTTTAAAAGAAAAACAATTCCCAACAGGGCTTCTTGTTTGTTTAGGTCTAATTATTGGAGGAGCTTTAGGGAATATTGTTGACAGTACTTTTTATGGAGATACTTTGTTTTATGGAAAGGTTGTAGATATGTTATATTTTCCATTTTTTACAATAGATTTACCAAATTGGCTTTCTTTTCTTGAAGGTTATGATGATAGATTTACTTTTTTTGCGCCAATTTTTAATATTGCTGATTCTGGTATTTTTGTTGGCATAAGTTCTCTTTTACTCTTTTATAGAAACTATTTTAAATAATTTTTTTTTCTATTTTATATTCTAAAAAATAACTCAATTATTTTTACGAAATTATCATTAGTGTTTTTGAAATTTATTGTTTTCAAAAATACTATATTTACAAGCTATGAAGAAGCACTTAATTTTTTTAATTTTTTTTTGCTTTTCTTATCAGATAGAAGCTCAGTTTTATGATGATTTCTCTGATGGAGATTTTACAACTAACCCTACTTGGGTTGGTGATATCGATAAATTTGAAGTAGATTCTTTAAATTTACTACACTCAAAGTACGATTCCTTAAATGGAGAAAGTTATTTGGCTACCGCTTGTAAGGTTTCTGAAAATGCAATTTGGCAGTTTAAAGTAGAATATAAATTTGAACCTTCTTCTTCTAATTTTGCTAAGGTGTATGTTATGTCGGATGTAAGTGATCTGAATTCTGGTGTAAATGGATATTTTGTAAAAATTGGTGGAGTAAGTGGAACAATAGATGACATCAGCTTGTATTCGGAAATAAACGGTGTAGAAACAAAAATTATTGATGGTAATGATGGTATGGTTTTTGAAAATAAAACAATAAAAGTTAGAGTAACAAAAGATTTTGGATATTGGCAATTATTTATTGATACATTAAACCTTTCTTCTAGTAATTATTTTTCACATGGTTCTATTTCAGATAATTCTGTTACATCATCTGAGTTTTTTGGAATTCACTTCAAATACACAAAAACGCGTTCGGATAAATTTTATTTTGATGAGTTTATGGTAGGAGGGACTTGGGATACTATTGTTCCTCAACAAATTAATCCTCATGACATTGTAATTAACGAACTTTTTGTAGATCCTACTCCTTCTATTGGTCTGCCAGAATATGAATACATTGAACTTTTTAATAGGACAGATAACGATATAAACCTAACAGACTGGACTATTACGATTGGAAGTACTGAGAAGACATTCCCTATATCTGAAATAAAGGCAGATAGTTTTGTTGTTTTATTAAAAGAGGATATAATAGATAGTTTTCCGTCTGCTATTTCTAAAATAGGATTTAGTTCTATTTCTTTAACCAATTCTTCATCAGATGTTGTTTTAAAGGATGAAAATGGAAAAATTATTCATTCTATTTCTTATACAGATAGTTGGTATAATGATGATAATAAAAAGGAAGGAGGTTGGTCTATTGAACAAGTAAATCCCGATTTATTTTGTGAGGGAAAACATAATTGGAGGGCTTCTGTTTCTGCAATCGGAGGTAACCCAGGTAAAATTAATTCTGTATTTGGAGAATATGTATATTCCGAACCTTTAAAAGTGCAGAATATATTCTTGAAAAATAGTAATACTATTAGTGTAATATTTAATAAAAAACTTGATTCTATTAGTATTGATAATCTCAATAAATATGTTGTAAATAAGGGAGTTGGTAGTCCTGTTTTCGTGAGTTTTGACACTTACTTTTTTACTGATATAGACCTTCATTTTTCAGATAATTTCATGGAAGGTGTAATTTATAACTTATCTGTTACTGAGATGATTTCAGATTGTAATAATAATACACTAGATACCTCTTATTCTTTCCCCTTTTCAATTCCAGATAGTTGTTTGCAATCTGATATTTTAATAAATGAAATTTTATTTGACCCCAAAGAGGATGGGGTAGATTATGTAGAAATTTATAATAATTCTGATAAAGTTTTTGATTTGAAAAATTATAGAATATCTAATTATTTAATAGATTGGAATACTCCAGAAAATTGGAAAATAATAACAGAAGAAAGCAGATTGATTTTTCCTGATGAATATTGGGTATTGACAACTGATTCTGCAAAAGTAAAAAACCAATATTTTACCGAAAATCCATTTCATTTTATTGAAGTGGAGAGTTTACCCACTTTTTCAAATGAAGAAGGTACAGTAGCAATTATTCATCAATCATTATTAAATACCATTGATGTTTTGGCTTATCATTCTGATATGCATCACCCTTTACTTTCTGAATTGGATGGAGTTTCATTGGAGAGAATTTCTCCAGGTTTAACAGAATGGCAATCCGCATCTTCTACTAGCGGATACGGAACTCCAAGCTATCAAAATTCACAATATTTTATTCCTAATTCGTTTGGGGAAGTTACTATAATTCCAGAAGTTTTCAGTCCGAATAATGATGGTTATGAGGATTTATTGTCAATTAATTGGGAATTTGACAGATCTGATTTAATGGCTTCTATTTCGGTGTATAATTCAGATGGAATACTAGTAAATGTATTGATAAATAATGAGTTAATAGGAAGTTCTGGACATAAATTTTGGAATGGGACAGATGAAAGAGGAACTAAACTTTCTTCAGGAATTTACATTGTATTATTAGATGTTTTATCAGATGATGGATTTGTAAATCAATATAAAAAAGTAGTGGTATTACAAAATTGAAAACTACAGAAGAAATAAAAGAAATTATAAAGGAACTCCCACAAAAAGCAGGAGTATATCAATATTTTGATAAGGATGAAAAAATTCTCTATATTGGTAAAGCAAAGAACTTGAAAAAAAGAGTTTCTTCTTATTTTACTAAAAAACACGAGTATAAAAAAACAAAGATGATGGTCTCTAAAATTAGAGATATAAAATACTTTGTGGTTCCTACAGAAATGGATGCTTTATTGTTAGAAAATAATCTGATAAAAAAATATCAGCCAAAATATAATATCATGCTAAAGGATGATAAAACTTATCCTTTTATTTGCGTGAAGAACGAGCCTTTTTCAAGAGTGTTTTCTACAAGGAGAGTAGCGAAAGACGGTTCTACTTATTTCGGTCCTTATACTTCTATCAAATTAGTAAGAACTTTATTAGATTTCATTCATCAATTGTATCCTTTACGTACTTGTAATCTGAATTTGAAAGAGGAAAATATAGAAAAGAAAAAGTTCAAATTGTGTTTAGAATATCATATCGGAAATTGTTTGGCCCCCTGTGAAGGTTTTCAATCGGAAGAAAGTTATGAGGTTGGAATAAACCATATAAAACAGATATTGAAAGGAGATATAAAATCGGTTACTTCTATTTTAAAAGATAGGATGAAGTATCATGCTACAAATTTGGAATTTGAAAAAGCACAATTGGTAAAAGAGAAATTAGTATTACTAGAAAACTATCAATCAAAATCGACTATTGTAAATACAAAAATTAATAATGTAGATGTTTTTACTATTGTTTCAGATGAGAATTCAGCTTTTATAAATTATCTTAAAATTTCGAACGGAGCTATAATACAGACCCATACTATAGAAATTAAAAAGAAGTTGGATGAAACAGATACTGAACTTTTAATGTATGCTATTACCGAACTTAGGCAAAGATTCAATTCTGTTTCTAAGGAGATTTATTCCTCAATTTTTTTAGAAGATTTATGGGGGAATACTAAGGTTGTAGTGCCAAAAATTGGAGATAAATATAAGTTGATAGAGCTTTCCAGAAGAAATGCAAAATATATGCAGTTCGATAAGATTAAGAAGAAGGAAGCTTTAAAAGCAAAATCTTCTGATAAACGAATTGTAAATCAATTGCAAATAGATTTAAACTTGAAAGAAAAACCAAGACACATTGAGTGTTTCGACAATTCTAACTTTCAGGGGACAAATGCTGTCGCGGCTTGTGTAGTTTTTAAAAACGCAAAACCATCTAAAAAAGATTACCGACATTTTAACATTAAAACGGTTGTTGGTCCTGATGATTTTAAATCTATGGAAGAAGTAGTTTACAGAAGATATAAAAGACTTTTAGAAGAGAAACAAAGTTTACCACAACTAATTGTAATTGATGGTGGAAAAGGACAACTTTCTTCTGCTGCTAAAAGTTTAGATAAATTAGGTTTAGTTGGAAAAATTGAAATAATAGGAATTGCTAAAAAACTAGAGGAAATTTTCTTTCTGAACGATCCTATTCCTATATATTTAGATAAAAGATCGGAAAGTTTAAAGTTGATACAACAACTCCGAAATGAAGCACACCGATTTGGAATAAACCACCATAGAAATAAGAGAAGTAAAAACACCTTTACTACTTCCTTAGATAGTATTGATGGTTTGGGTAAAAAAACTATTGAAAAGCTTATTTCTCATTTTGGGAGTGTAAAGAAAATAGAAGAAGCTAAAAAAGAAGAAATGCTGAAGTTAGTAGGTGAAAGTAAGTACCAGAAAATAATATTATCTTTGAAAAAAAATAAGTAATGAAAAAAATCCTTTTAGTCCTTTTAATATTTCCTCAATTTTTATTCTCTCAGCAATGGGTAGAGGATATGCAAAATCCAGAAAATAATTTTTATGATATTCAGAAAGAGTTTAATGATTATTGGGAAAATAAAACGATTGAAAAAGGAAAGGGTTGGAAACAATTTAAGCGTTGGGAAAATTTTATAGAACAACGAGTATTTCCGGATGGAGTAATGCATCCTGAAATATTGTTTGAGGAATCTCAAAGACTTCAAAATAATAATTCTTCAATTATACCTCCAAATGTTTGGACTCAAGTTGGTCCGGATAATGTACCCTTACAAGCTAGTGGTACTAAAAGAGGTATTGGTAGGGTAAATACAATTGCTTTTCATCCGACAGATGCTAATAAAATTTATGTTGGTGCACCAGCAGGTGGCTTCTGGAAATCAGATAATGGAGGACAAACTTGGACTACCACTACTGATTTTTTAACTAATTTAGGGGTTTCGGATATTGCTATAAATCCTAATAATACAAACGAGATATTTATTATTACTGGAGATAGAGATGGTTCGGATACTTACTCTTATGGTTTAATGAAATCTGTTGATGGAGGACTTAGTTTTAGTACTACGGGTTTATCGTTTAATGTAACAAATTACTATAAAGGAAATAGGGTTTTAATTGATCCAACTAATACCAATATTATTATTGTTTCTACTTCTAACGGAATTTATCGTTCTGCAGATGGAGGATCTAGTTTTGTAAATACTTTTTCTTCTGTAAACATGACTGATATAGAGTTTCATACCACTAATTCGAATATTATTTACGGAGCTTCAAAAGGAAATACTTCTATTTATAAATCTACTGATAACGGAATTTCTTGGTCCCAAAGTGGAACGGGATTACCTTCTACTTCTTCTGTAGTTAGAGCTTGTGTGGCAGTTTCTCCTAATAATCCTTCTGCAGTATATGCATTGTTTGGGGATAATAACAATGGTTATTATGGAGTATATAAATCTATGAATGAAGGACAAAGTTGGGTGCAACAATCTAGTTCTCCTAATTTATTAGGGTGGTCTACTACAGGTTCCGATTCGGATGGGCAGGCTTGGTACGATTTGGCTTTCGCTTGCGATCCTAATGATGAAGAAACGCTTTTTGTAGGGGGAGTGAATTGTTGGAAATCTACTGATGGAGGTCAGACTTGGAGTTTAAATACACATTGGACGGGTAGTGGTGGTGCCGATTATATGCATGCAGACGAACATATGTTAAAATACAATCCTTTAAACAATTATATTTACTCCGGAAATGATGGAGGATTATATGTTTCTACAGATAATGGAAATAATTGGACGGATATTTCTGACGGACTTCAAATTTCACAATTTTATAGTTTGGGAGTTTCTCAAACCGTTCAAGATATGGTAATTACTGGGGCACAAGATAATGGTACCTTTCTGAAAGATGGAACTAACTGGGATGCGGTAATTGGTGGTGATGGAATGGAATGTATTATTGACCCTACAAACTCTAATATAATGTATGGGGAAGTATATTATGGTAGTATCAGAAAATCGACAAATGGAGGAAATAGTTTTACCAATATTGCTCCTGCAAATAATGGTTCTTGGGAAACACCATATGTTATAAACCATAATAACCCTCAAGTGTTATATGCTGGTTATGATGAAATTTATGAGACTACTGATGGAGGAAATAATTGGAACATTATAACAACAGGACAAACTAATGGAGGTAAAATAAACGAAATATCCTTATCTAAATCAGATCAGGATGTAATTTATTTTTCGGATGGCCCTAATATATTTAAAACTATAAACGGAGGTAATACTTGGACGGATATAACAAATAGTTTACCTTATAAAACAATTAGCTATATAGCGGTTCATCATACTGACCCTAATAAAGTTTGGATTACTTTTTCTGGTTATACTTCTGGAGAAAAAGTATATAAATCTACAAATGGAGGAAATAGTTGGCAAAATATTTCGGGTACTTTACCAAATGTACCAGCAAATACAATTGTGTTGGACGAGAACAGTAATTTAGAGACTCTGTATATAGGTACCGATTTAGGAGTTTTCACAATGGATTCTACTGTTAACGATTGGTCTAATTTCAATAATGCTAGTTTACCTAATGTTGTGGTTACAGAACTAGAAATTCAGTATCAATCTAATAAGCTAATGGCGGCTACTTTTGGTAGAGGTTTGTGGAGTATTGATTTGCAAATTACATCTCCTCCTTCAGCAGGATTTTTTGCTTCCGATTCTGTTTTTTGTAATATTCCTGCAACGGTTGACTTTACCAATACTTCTTATTATTCCAACTCTTATTCTTGGGATTTTGGGGATGGAAATACAAGTACATCTACGAGCCCTACTCATACCTATAGTTCGTTCGGAACTTTTACAGTAAGTTTAATTGCTTCAGGACCACTTGGTGTAGATAGTGTTATTTCACAATCTTTAATTGATGTAGATGCAAATAATCCTTGTATTATAACTTTACCGGTAAGTGGAGCTGGAAACACACAAACGGCATGTAACGGAACTTTGTATGATGTTGGTGGTCCTAACTCTAATTATTACGATAATAACGATAGTTGGATAACCATAGCTCCTGCAGGAAGTAATCAGATAACTATTGATTTTTTAATGTTCGATTTGGAAACAAGTAGTAATTGTATTTACGATTATGTAGAAATATTTGATGGCAATTCTACCGCATCTCCTTCTTTAGGACAGTTTTGTAATAATAGCCCTGGTACTATTACTTCTTCTGCTGGTGAAATAACTATTTTATTACATGCTGACCAATCGGTAAATGGGCAGGGGTTTGAAATGACTTGGACATGTACCTATCCTTCTGCACCTCCAGTAACGGCATTTGAGGCTTCCGATACTTTAAGTTGTAATGGTACTATCAACTTCACTGATTTATCTACTAATGGGCCAACTACTTGGTTGTGGAATTTTGGTGATGGAAATACATCTATATTACAAAATCCTACGCATAGTTATGTAAATGGAGGGCTATATTCAGTTTCTTTAACTACTACTAATCAGTTTGGTACGGATAGCTATAGTATATCTAATTATGTAAATATTATGAGTTTAAATTTAAGTTTAGTGTCTGACTCTGCTTGTGGTAGTTCTTCTTTGTTTTTGCAATCAAACTCTACAACTAATAATGTAATATGGTATTCGGATGCAAATGCACAAAACCTATTAGGAAATGGAGCTAATTTTACTACTCCAGTTTTAAGTACTAGTACCACTTATTACGCACAAACAGAAATGAATTTCTCTACTATATTCGGAGGACCAAATGATAATAGTTTTGGGTCTGGAGGAACTTATCAGGGAAATAGGCATTTGGTGTTTGATAACTATACTCCTTCTACTTTAGTTTCGGTTTTGGTATATGCTTATTCTTCAGGAAACAGAACAATAGAACTTAGGAATAGTAGTAATGCGATACTGAAAGATACTATTGTTTTTATTCCTTCTTCTGCAACAAATGGATATAGGGTATATTTAAATTTTGATTTACCGGTACAGAATAACATGCAACTGGGGTTAAATGGTAGTAATAATGATATGTTCCGAAATTCTAATGGAGCGGTTTTCCCTTATAACATTTCGAATATTGCTTCCATTACAGGAACAAATGCTTCTGCCGGATATTATTACTTTTTTTACGATTGGGAAATTAGGAAAGATCCTTGTTCTTCAAATATATTCCCAGTAGATGCAATTATACATCCCGAATATTCTTCTAGTCAGAATATAGATTTATGTAATGGAGGAAGTATTATAGTGGGGAACAATACTTATTCTTCTACAGGAGTTTATACGGATGTGTTTTCTACTTCTGCAGGCTGTGATAGTACAATTATTACTAATTTAACAGTAGGAAATTCTACTTATTCTACTTCTAATATAAATATTTGTTCGGGAAGTTATTATAGTGTGGGTAGTAGTATTTATACTCAAAGCGGTTCGTATTCGGATACTCTTTTAAATGGTACTTGCGATAGTATTATAAATACTAATTTAACAGTAAATTCAGTAGTTACTACTTCTCAATTTTTTACAATTTGTAACGGAGATAGTATTAACATTTCAGGAATCTATTATTCTTCTGCAGGTTTTAATTACGACACTTTGCAGTCTGTATTTGGATGCGATAGTATTATAATTAGCCAGATTAGTGTAGTACAAAGCTCGGTATTTACAAACCCTCAGTCGGTTTGTAGTGGAGAAACTTATGTAATAAATAATAATACTTACAGTCAGGTAGGAACTTATATAGATGTATTGCAAAATGTAAACGGCTGTGATAGTATCGTAAATACCATACTTACTGTTTTTCCTGTTGATAATACTTCTCAGAATATAGAAATTTGCCAGGGAGATAGTGTAATAGTAGGAAATAATATATATAATACGGATGGAGAATTTACCGATACTTTAACTAATAATTGGTTGTGTGATAGTATAATTACTACTTATGTTTCGGTTTCAGGTTTGCAATCTCAATTAGTACTTAATGGTACGGATATAGAGGCCTCTGCCTTAAATGGAGTATCTCCTTATACTTATGATATTTACGGACCTACAGGATTATTGAGCTCCTCACAAAACAATGGAGGGATATTGCAGTTTACACCTATTTTAAATGGGATATATTATTTTATTGTTACCGATAATTTAGGATGTGTGGCTGACACTGCATTTATGTTTGTTGATTTTGCAGCTAATGCCTTGGAAGATGTAATTAATTTTTCGGAGATAGAAAAAATAGTAGATGTATTAGGTAGAGAAGTTCCTTTCCGTAAAAATACGGTATTACTGTTTATTTATAAAGATGGAAGCATAGAAAGAAGAATTGTTTTTGAGTAGATTTTAGAACCAAAAACTAATTTCGTCTAAAGTCTTTTTTTCTATATCGGGTACCTTACAATTGCTAGCAGGATAACCAATCGGAAGTAATAAATAGGCTTTTTCGTTTTTGGGTCTCCCAAGTGCAGTTTGTAAAAACTTCATAGGGCTGGGTGTGTGGGTTAGGGTAACCAATCCTGCATTATGTATGGCCGAAATTAGGAATCCACAAGCTATTCCTACCGATTCGTTTACATAATAGTTTTGTAATTTTTCTCCTTCTTCATCCAAATCGTACACCTTTTTAAATACTACTATTAGGTAAGGAGCTACATCCAAAAACTCTTTTATATGGTTGGTTCCTAAATGTTTTAAATCTTCTTTCCAACTATCTGACATTCTGCCATGGTAGTTTTCGTATTCCTCTTTTTCGGCTAGTTTCCTTATTTCCGACTTTAATTTTGCACTACTAATTACACAAAAAGTCCAAGGTTGTTTGTTGGCTCCAGAAGGAGCAGATCCTGCCGTTTTTAGTATATTTTCTATTACTTCTTTTGGGATGTCTTTGTCTGAAAAATCCCGAACCGATCTTCTCTTACTTATTTGTTTGTAATAATTTGCGCTTCTTTCTATCACTTCCTTTTCCGTAAGTATTTCGTTTTCTAATGGTATAAATTCTTCTTTCATCTTATTTGGGAGTATTGATCATGTAAAAAGTGATTTTACCTCCATTACTTATTTCATGATGGTAAAGGGTGTTTCTGTCTAATAGTTCTCCGTTTAGTTCTATTTTTTTCACAAATACATTCTCTTCCGACTGATTGATAGTTTCAATCTCAAAGATATTTCCATTCTCTAAATTCATTTTGGCATGTTTAACCATTGGGCTTCCAATTGCATATTCATCACTTCCTGGGCAAACTGGATAAAACCCTAAAGAACTGAGTACATACCAAGCAGACATTTGCCCAGCATCATCATTTCCACAGAGCCCGTTTTCCTTATTTCCGTACATAGTTCGTAGTATCATTCTTACTCTCTGTTGAGTTTTCCAACTATCGTTTGTCCAATTGTAAAGGTAAGGAATGTGGTGCCCGGGTTCGTTTCCGTGCACATAATTTCCTATAATTCCATCTCTAGTAATATCCTCTGTGTTTGCAATGTATTTTTCTTCAATTTCTATATTGAAAAGGGAATCTAGTTTTGAGGAAAACCTATCTTTTCCTCCCATCATTTTTATCATAGTATCAATTTGATGAGGGACATATAAACCGTAATTCCATGCATTTCCTTCAATAAATCCTTGTCCGTGAGTATCCATTGGGTCAAAAGGTGTTTTCCAATTTCCATTGTTTAGTTTTGGTCGCATAAAACCAATTTTACTATCGTATAAATTCCTATAATTTTCAGATCTTTCTAGGTATTCTTCAGTAGTATTTTCATTATTCAACTCATCAGAAACTTGAGCTATACACCAATCGTTATAAGCAAATTCCAAAGTTTTAGAAACAGAAGATCCACTGACATCTTCTGGAACATATCCTTTTTTTACATAACTTTCAATCCCATCAAAATAAGATACATTAGAAGTGGAGATGCAAGCACTTAAAGAAGCTTCTTTATTGAAATCTCCTACATTTTTTGCAATTGCGTCCGCTATTACAGAAGTAGCATGATAACCAATCATACACCAATTTTCGTTTGCATAATGACTCCAAATTGGAAGCATCCCATGCACAGATTGTTCTTGATGTGCTAACATAGATTTTATCATGTCATTATTTCTTCCCGTCTGGATGATGTTGAAAAGAGGATGA
>Ga0206679_10000412_pt1 | contig 35301 bp, 31 predicted proteins | sample M110012015metaG_FD_155464 | JGI IMG/M metagenome (GOLD analysis project Ga0206679, IMG submission 155464) | Ammonia-oxidizing marine archaeal communities from Monterey Bay, California, United States - M1 100m 12015 | ecosystem: Environmental > Aquatic > Marine > Intertidal zone | place: USA... | reverse complement strand
GCTGCGGCGGTCATGCTGATGATCCAAAACAATTTGGATTACGCTATAGCACAACATCCGCATGAATTGATCACGTATGGTGGAAATGGGGCAGTATTTTCCAATTGGGCACAGTACCTATTGGTCATGAAATACCTCAGCGAAATGGCTGAAGATCAGACGCTAGTGATGTACTCTGGACATCCCCTCGGCCTTTTCCCAAGCCACAAAGACGCTCCACGAGTAGTGGTCACAAACGGCATGATGATCCCGAATTATTCAAAACAGGATGATTGGGAAAAATTCAACGCGCTTGGGGTGACGCAATACGGACAAATGACAGCTGGTTCGTACATGTACATCGGCCCACAAGGTATCGTTCATGGAACGACCATCACGGTTTTGAATGGCTGTAGAAAAGTCGCTCCGGGAGAAGGTACGGCGGGTAAATTATTCGTCACTTCCGGTCTTGGCGGCATGTCTGGCGCTCAGCCAAAAGCTGGAAATATCGCCGGTGTTGTGAGTATTACGGGGGAAGTAAACCCCGCCGCGGCATACAAGCGACACGAACAAGGTTGGGTTGATGAAGTGATTGAAGACGCAGACGATTGTATCGATGCTGCGCTGGATTGGCAAGACAAAAAAGAGGCGCACTCTATCGCTTTCCTCGGCAACATCGTCGAGCTCTGGGAGCGTATGGCAGAAAGAAATATTAAAGTAGATCTCGGTTCGGATCAAACTTCATTACACAATCCGTGGGCCGGTGGATACTATCCTGTAGGCATGTCCTACGATGAGGCCAATGACATGATGGCTAACAATCCTGTAGGCTTTCAAAAGGCAGTAAAAGAATCGCTTATTCGCCACGCAGCAGCGGTCAATAAGTTGACGACGCAGGGCATGTATTTCTTCGATTATGGGAATGCCTTCTTGCTTGAAGCCTCGCGCGCTGGCGCTGAAGTGATGGCTGAAAACGGCATCGATTTCAGGTATCCGAGTTATGTTCAAGACATCATGGGTCCAATGTGTTTTGACTTTGGGTTCGGCCCATTTCGCTGGGTATGCACCAGCGGCGATCCAAGCGATTTACAGACCACAGATGCTATTGCTTGCGCCGTTCTTGAAGAAATGAAGCAAAGCTCTCCTCAAGAAATCCAGCAGCAGATGGACGACAATATCCGCTGGATCAAGGGAGCGCAGGAAAACAAATTGGTTGTCGGTTCCCAAGCTAGAATCCTGTATGCCGATGCAGAGGGCCGAATCAAAATCGCCAAAGCATTTAACGACGCCATATCGGCAGGAGAGCTCAAAGCTCCCGTAGTTCTGGGTCGTGATCATCATGATGTCAGTGGAACGGATTCCCCTTTCCGAGAGACGTCAAACATATATGACGGTTCGCAATTTACGGCAGACATGGCCATTCACAATGTAATCGGTGACAGCTTCCGCGGCGCTACTTGGATCAGCATTCACAACGGCGGTGGCGTCGGTTGGGGTGAGGTGATGAACGGCGGCTTCGGGATGGTTCTCGACGGGACTGACGATGCCGAACGTCGATTGAAAATGATGCTTCATTGGGACGTAAACAATGGAATCGCTCGAAGAAGCTGGGCTCGAAATGATGAGGCTATTTTCGCAATCAAGCGAGCTATGGAAGATGAGCCGAAGTTGAAGGTAACGATGCCGAATTTGGCTGACGATCAGATTATCAATGGTGCGCTTTAAGAGAAAACAAAAGACACGAAAGAGGCACTGAGTGTGCTAACTTCTTTAGCCCTTCTGTGAGATTCAACTCGTTCTTATTCAAATGCCATCATAACATTTGATTCCGTATCTCATTTTCAATCTTTAGAAAAAGGAAAAGCCCGCTGTCTGAGACATGCGGGCTTTTTTCAACCTTTAACCTATTTATTTAACCTTACTAATCTAATGATTAGCAGCTATTTGAATCATTTGCAGTTTGGCGTCATTAACTTCTTGAAGTTTCGCCAGGTAAGGGCTGATTTTGCCTTTCTTCATTAATTCCATTGCTTGGAACTTCAATGCTGTGTATCTATTTCTTAAGTCTTTCATGGTCGTGAGATTAAAAGTGAATGTTGACTAGGGAATTGCAACTGGCGTGCCAAAAAATTAATCTACTACGTTAATGGGTGTTAATTGACTGGTTTTGAGGTGATTAAAAATATTGAGAAATGGCGCTCTCATGTTAAGAGCAAAATAAGTCGTAGAGGTCTAAGCATGATGTTGTGGCATAATTGTGCCCTTCAGCCTGAGGATTGAAACCAGTTACACAATTAAACATGTCGAACAGAATTTCAAAAACTATCTGCGAAACTCTTTGGTAGCTCTGCGTTACTCTGTGTCTTTTTCCTTCTCGTAAAGGAAATTACTCCCCACATAATTTATAACAGGTTCTGGAATCAGATACCGAACGTCTTTATGATCGCGGATAGAATTTCGGATAAAGGTTGATGATATTTTCATCAAGGGGGCTTTGCATATCTCGATGTCGCCTTTGAAATGGCCTAAAGGCTCGATCTCTTCATCGCCTAACCTAGGATAAACTTTGATCGGGTAGTTGGCCACGATCTCTTCGTGGTTCTTCCACTTACTCAGGATGCGCAAATTGTCTTCTCCCATGATCAGTGAAAACTGATGATCTGCAAAACCCTCTTTGAGTGCGCGAAGAGTCAGATATGTGTATGATGGTTTTTGAAGGCCAAATTCAATGTCGCTTACATACAATCGTTCGTTTTCCTTAATCGCCAACTGGGCCATTCGAAGTCTGTGGTGATCCGGAAGCAGGCTTTTAGCCTTCTTCATTGGATTCTGAGGAGAAACCACCAGCCAAACCTCATCAAGATCTGTGTGGTAAGCCATGAAATTGGCAATTACCAAATGCCCAATATGAATGGGGTTAAAGGTGCCGAAGTATAAGCCTACCCTTTTCACGATTCTAAGAATTTCGAAATGGCCACGATTCCTTCTTCCTTCGCTTTGTCCAAATCGTCGTTTATCAGAATATAATCAAACTGGTGAGCGAAGTCGAGTTCCTTTTCGGCTTTGCTAATTCGGCGAACTATGCTCTCATCGGTTTCGGTCTCGCGAAGTCTCAAGCGATTTTCAAGGGCCAGAAGCGAAGGCGGCTGAACAAAGACCGCGAACGCCGCATCACCAAAGTGAGCTTTCAAATTCAAGCCTCCAACTACGTCCACATCGAAGATAACATGTTTGCCCGCGGCCCATATTCTCTCTACTTCAGATTTGAGCGTGCCGTAAAAATTGCCTTCGTAGACTTCTTCCCATTCTACAAAAGCCTCTTTTTCTATGTATTCTTGAAATTCAAGAATGGACATGTAATGGTAATCCTTACCGTCCCGCTCAACCTTTCTCGCAGCGCGACTAGTAGCTGAAATGGAGAATTCCAGATTTAGATTCTGCTGCAGCAGATGGTGCACGATGGTGGTCTTACCTGCACCCGAGGGGGCTGAAAAGATGATCGCTTTACCACTCATTACTTAGATTATTAAAGCACGTTGAGCACCTGCTCTTTGATTTTCTCAAGCTCATCTTTCATTTTTACCACGATTCGCTGCACATCTGAATCGTTGGCTTTCGAGCCCATTGTATTGATCTCACGTCCGATCTCCTGAGAGATGAAGCCAAGTTTTTTTCCTTGAGCTTCGCCTGTTTCTAGGACTTCTTTGAAATAATCGCAATTGCTCTTAAGGCGCTGACGCTCTTCGCTTATATCCAACTTCTCCAAGAAATAAATAAGCTCCTGCTCAAAGCGATTGTTGTCAATTTTATCTTGATCAACAAACTCTTCCAAGTTGGCCTTAATTCTATCTTTAACGTTTTGAATGCGTTGTGTTATTGGCCCTTCAAGCTCCTCGTATAAGGCTTCAATCGAACCGATACGAGCACGGAAATCGTCCTCTGTTGCCTTGCCTTCAGTCGCGCGATACTCCTGAAGATTGGCGACCGCTCCTTTGATCAAGGCATAAATATCTTTCCACTCATTCTCGTCAAGTTCCTCGCGCTCAGTGCGCAGCACTTCCGGAATTCGAATCATGAGACTCATATAATCCACCTGTTCTTGACCGATATTCTCAGCTACTTCCTTCAAGTCTTCAGCGTAGCTAGCCATAAGACTCTTGTTAACCTGGACCTTCTTTTCAGCTCCGTCAGACTCGTAGTAAATGGTCATATCGACCTTACCTCGCACCAAAGCGCTATTGAGGAAACGACGCATGCCCATTTCCTTTTCCTTGTACATGCTAGGCATGCGTAGGTTGAGGTCGAGCTGCTTGCTGTTTAGCGCACGGATTTCGACTGTAAATTTTCGTGTTCCGACAGGGCCTTCGGCCTTGCCATATCCGGTCATGGAATGGATCATTCAACTAGAATTTGGGCAAATGTAACCTAGTTATGCGAAGAAGCATAAATAAGACCCCTTCTCCCGAATGAATCGAAAACACTCCTGAGTTTGGACTCGGGAAGATCGACGCGCCAACGAACGCCTCTTCCTCAACGTTATCCGGGTCACAATTCATGGTCAACAATGATGACGTGATCAAACAATCTCATTATACAAATCAGGCAAAGCTATACAATGAAAATAGCCTAAGGCTTCGCTTTTAATGACATCTTGAGATTCCCTTTGTTAATTTCAAATACCTTTGCTCGCCGTGCTTAAGGTTAAGGACATAAAAGCGCCTATCGCAGAGGAGATGAAGCTCTTCGAAGCTCATTTCCGATCGGCAATGAAGAGCAACACTGCTCTGCTGGACAAAATCACGCATTACATTATCAAGCGTAAGGGCAAACAAATGCGCCCAATGTTCATCTTTCTAGCTGCTAAAACCAGTGGCAGAGTTTGCGACAACACATATACTGCGGCAAGCTTGATCGAGCTTTTGCACACCGCCACTTTAGTGCATGACGACGTCGTAGATGACGCCAATTTACGTCGAGGATTTTTCTCAATAAATGCTCTCTGGAAAAATAAGATTGCCGTGCTAGTCGGGGATTTCTTACTGTCAAAGGGGCTTTTGATGTCAGTCGAAAACAATCAATTTGAATTATTGAGAATTGTTAGCCAGGCGGTGCAAGAAATGAGTGAGGGTGAGCTTCTTCAGATGGAAAAAGCGCGCCGTCTCAACATTACAGAAGAAGTTTATTACGACATCATTCGCCAAAAGACGGCCTCGCTGATCGCGGCCTGCTGCGCAGCTGGCGCGAGTTCGGTCGATGCAGACGAAAAAACCGTGGATCGCATGTACCGCTTCGGGTTAAACGTGGGTATGGCTTTCCAAATCAAGGACGATCTGTTTGATTACGGATTTGGTAAAAACATTGGAAAACCAACGGGAATAGATATTAAGGAGCGAAAAATGACTCTCCCGTTGATTTACGCGCTAAATCACGCCGACAAGAGCGAGCGTAAGATGATCATCAACACTATTAAAAATCATAACACTGAGCCTAAGCAAGTTCAAAAAATACTTGAGTTTGTCCAAAATTCTGAAGGAATTGACTACAGCATTTCTAAAATGAACACCTATCGAGACGAAGCTCTAAAGCTTCTATTTGAAATGCCAGAATCCGAAGCTCGAGAAGCCCTTGAAGGCTTAGTGCACTATACCATCAATCGAGAGAAATGATCCGATACATCTCCCTGGCCTTTTTGGCCATCATGCTTACTTCGTGTGAAGATAGTGTTGTCGAGAAAATAGCTCAGACGTATAAAGACGGAACACCCAAGGTGGTCAACATTTTCAATAAGGAAGAGACCGTCAAAATCGGCTATAGAGCATATCACGAGAGCGGTAACATCAGCATGGAAGGTTATTTCTTGAATGATAAAAAACACGGCCAATGGCGATCATACTTCTCCAATGGCAGCCTTTGGACAGTCAACAATTATGATCAGGGAGAATTTCATGGAGAATACCTAATGTACAATCAAAACGGCACCATTCGCATAAGCGGACATTACACCCAAAACATTCAAAGCGGGAAATGGACGGTCACCGAGCCAGTCGGAACACTCATTCGAGAAGACGACTTTGGCACGCCTCAGTAAACACTTTCTTGTTGGTATTTCACGTTTAATTTTCATCCCCGAGATGAACGCGGCACTAGTTTTGGTACAAGGGAAGCGCAACTAAAGAAACTCTAGGCTAGCTGCCTCATAACCAGTAAATGATGAAACAAACCATCTCCATACTCGCCCTCATTTGTTTTGTCTCTGCTGCCATGGCATCACAAACACGGATGACACGTTCTGAATACATCGATAAATGGAAGGATGAAGCAATCTATCAAATGGTGGTTTACAAGATTCCAGCGAGCGTGACATTAGCTCAAGGCATTTTGGAAAGTGGCGACGGGAATAGCGAACTAGCTCGAGGGGCCAATAATCATTTTGGAATCAAGTGCCACAGCACTTGGACAGGGGAGAAAGCGTATCACGATGATGATAAAAAAGGAGAATGTTTCCGAGTATACAATCACGCTCAACTGAGCTACGACGATCATTCCGAGTTCCTTCTCAAAAACCGATACTCCTCACTCTTTGATCTGAAAATAACTGATTACAAAGGATGGGCAAAAGGACTGAAGAAATGCGGGTATGCAACCAGTCCCAAATACGCCAATTTGCTCATCGGACTGGTTGAAGACAATAATTTGACTCAGTTTGACAAGGTCGGAATGAAGATGATCAAGAACGGAGATATGCCTGACCGTGAGGCTTTTTCCTTAGGTGAATCCGTTGCTGAAGCAACTAAGAAAGAACGCAAAAAAGAGAAGAAACAAAAGGGATATACTGGAAACAACAAACTCCCAGAAGTAAGCATATCTCTGAAACGATCTATCAAAATCTCGGACAATAACATCAAGTTTATCTTGGCCAAAGAAGGAGACACATTTGAATCGATAGCTCGTGAGTTGGAGATAATGCCGTGGCAAATATGGAAGTACAACGACCTTTCAAAAAGCTCACCCCTGACCTCTGGTCAAATGCTTTACATCCAGCCAAAACGAGGAATAGCCAAGGCCAAATGGCATATGGTTGTGGAAGGTGAGACGATGCGTGACATTAGTCAAAAACACGGCATCAAAATGAAGAAGATTTACAAGAAAAATAATCTGACGCCCGGCAGTCAACCGAAGGTTGGTCAGAAAATAAGTTTGAGGGCAAGGATGTCGTAAGGGGTTCTCTTTTCTCAACTGCATAGCAGGCTTAAGCCTTGCTCAAATACCACTTTGCCCCTTCCTCGATAGCTGAATCCATAGATGTCCATTTCATCCCGATTGCCTCCTCGATTTTAGACGTATCGTAATAGACCTTATTGTTGGCGTTTTGAATGCTCTCTCGGGTCACAACACTGCGCTTTCCTGTGAGCTTAGCCATCACCGTGGATGCAAACAAATAGATTTTCATGCTTGTCATCGAAGCCGCTACTGAAGGTGGAGTAACTCCGAGTTTCAACGCTATACGAGTGAACAAATCCTGGTAAGCCATATTCTCACCATTAATGATGTAGCGCTCACCATTTATATCAGAATCCATAAGCCGAATACAAGCCACACTCACATCACCAACACCAACAAATCCATTGACCCCAGTTGGATGGTACTTCATCCCTTTATTGACAGCGCCAAAAAGACGGACGCTGGATCGATTAACATCACCCGGACCGATGATCACAGACGGATTAACGACCACGACTTGTAAGCCCTCCTCAAGTGACCGCCAGACTTCTTGTTCTGCGCTATGTTTACTAGCAGCGTAGACACTATTAAGTTCAGACTCTTCCCATACGTTGGATTCTACTACTCGTTCTCCCGAAGCTTTTCTCCCTATTGCAGCGGTACTGCTTATATGACAAAGCTTTTTTACGCCATGACCCAGAGCCACATTACAGACATTGGCCGTGCCCTCGATATTGACTTTGAGAATTTCGTCTCGATCAGATTTGTGAAACGAGACAACGGCTGCACAATGAAAAACCCGTTCGACTCCGAGCATGGCCGATTCGAGTGATTCGATATCGAGAATATCTCCTTCTAGCCATTCAATTTGATCAAAAAGGTCACTTTCTCCATGAAAAGAAAAGATTTCTCGGACTAGGCCCACGTTGGATTTCTCGCGCCTTAAAGCTCTGACCTTCTCCCCTTTACGGAGTAAGTCAAGCATCAGTCTAATCCCTACCAACCCGGTGCTGCCCGTTACCAAATTCATGAGGTAAATGTATCGTTAACAGGAAAACAGACAACGTTTGGTTCGGAATGCTAAAATAGTCGGGTCAAAATGACCCGCATGCCTCATATCTTTGCCTAGTGCCTACAGATTCCATAGAACAAAAACTTCAGCGACTGCCGCGCAAACCAGGCGTATATCAGTTTATCAGCAGCGACGGTGATGTGATCTATGTGGGTAAGGCTAAAGTCTTAAAGAATCGCGTCTCTTCTTACTTCCAAAAAAGCCGCCACATGAGCGGAAAGATACGTCTGCTAGCTAGCCGGGTCACAGACATTGAAGTGATCGTTGTGGAAACCGAACTAGATGCTCTACTCCTTGAGAATAGCTTGATAAAAAAGTATCAACCTCGGTACAACATGCAGCTCAAAGACGACAAGAGTTTCCCCTCTATCGTGATTAAGAATGAGCGCTTTCCGAGAATATTCCCAACCCGGAGTTTGATCAAGGATGGTTCAGAATATTTTGGGCCCTATGCCAGTGTGAAGCATATGCACAAAGTGCTGGAGTTGGTAAAAAAGCTGTACCCAATCCGTACTTGCAACTACAAGCTAAGCAAGGAGAATGTTGAGAAGAAAAAGTACAAGCTATGCCTAGAGTTTCACATGGGAAACTGCAAGGGACCATGCGATGGAAGGGTTAGCGAAGAGGATTACAACATCAACGTTGACGGAATCCGGAATATTATCAAAGGAAATCTTAACGGAGTATTGAAAGGGCTTAAAGCAAAGATGAAATCAGCTGCAGCTTCGATGGAATTTGAAATTGCCGAAGAGTGTAAGAAGAAGGTTGATCTGCTCGAAAGTTTCCAAACGAGAAGCACTATTGTGAACTCTTCGATCCGTAACACCGATATTTTCAGCATCGTAAGCGAGGGCAACACTGCTTTTGTCAATTTCATGAAGGTTAATGCCGGGGTGATCGTGCAGGGACACTCACTTGAAGTGAAGAAGAAACTCGATGAAACGGATGGCGAGGTACTCGAGATGGTTATCCCTAGTATTCGAGCACGTACTAAGAGTACTGCAAAAGAGGTTTACGTTCCTCTAGAAATCCAGTTGGATATTGACGATGTGAAAATTCACGTCCCTAAACGAGGTGATAAACGAAAGCTCATGGAGCTAAGCGAGCGAAACGCCCACTACTTTATGCGGGACAAACAAAGTCAGCAAGAGGCTATCGATCCAGACGTACGTAGCAACCGTATTCTCAAAACACTTCAGCACGATCTTAAGTTAAAAGACCTGCCGCATCATATCGAGTGTTTTGACAACTCCAATATTCAGGGAACAAATGCCGCCTCGGCCTGTGTAGTATTTAAGAACGCCAAGCCTAGTAAATCGGATTACCGTAAGTACAACATCAAAACCGTTCAAGGCCCAGACGATTTTGCTAGCATGACTGAGGTGGTGTATCGCAGATACAAAAGGCTACGAGATGAGGAAGAACCATTTCCCCAGCTGATCATAATCGACGGTGGAAAAGGCCAGCTCTCCGCCTCAGTAGACGCGCTTCGTTCGCTCGACGTGTATGGCCAAATCCCCATTATAGGTATTGCGAAAAAATTGGAAGAAATCTATTTCCCTGATGACAGCGTGCCGCTTTATCTTGACAAACGTTCGGAATCTCTTAAGCTCATACAGCAATTAAGAAACGAAGCCCACAGATTTAGCTTGGCTCACCACAGGCAAAAACGTAGCAAAGCTGCTATCAACTCTGAACTCGCCAAGATAAAAGGCGTTGGACCTAGCTCTATTGAAGCACTTTTATCACAATTCAAGTCAGTAAAAAAAGTGCGAGAAGCCAGCTTAGATCAGCTCGAAAATACCATCTCCAAACAAGTGGCTAGAATTGTTTTCGAGTATTTCAAACACTCCTAAAACGAATATTAAGCAATCATCTTTGTATCTTGCTCACCAGGAGGCCTAGAAACCTCCCCAATAACACGAAAACACTAAAACACTAAAACTTATGTATCGTTTATCTCTGCTCGCGCTATGCGCGCTTTTGGCACATTTTTCTGTTGCTCAAAACTTCCTCGGAACAGAAAATTTTCCCGATCCCCAGGCTACCGTTTCTCTAGCACCTAATTTTGGAACTGAATTTAATGGTGGGTATCAAATCGGTGATCAAGTCGACAATTTCCAGATTTATGACGCGATGGGAAATCCATTGCGATTGAGTGATGCGCTTGATAACGACAAGCATACCATCATCACCACAGGAAGCGCTTCTTGCATTCGATTTACTCAAACTTGGAACTTAGATGCGTCAGATGAAAACTATCAAATTGCAAGACAATTTATGGTTGAACATGCTAGCGATTTCAATTGGATTTTCATCTATGGATTTGAAGCTCACCCAGGTGATCTTGAAAATTGCACGTCGAATTGCCCAGCACAAACCATTCCTGCTCCTAATGGCGATACTTTATACTCTCACCAATTCTATTCTGATCGAATAGCTGCTATTCAATTGTGGAACCAAATCGTTTCAAGTCCAGAATACAATTACGAATTCCCATTTCATATTTATGCCGATAACCCGAGCAACACGGTTTACAACAATTTTTTTGAACGCCCTTTTGGAAGCGTCGTTCTTGATTGCGAAGGAAAAGTATTGGAGAAATGTGAGTGGACCAATATTTGGTTGGCATCGTCAGAAGGGATGTCGTTTTTAAACGGAATTCTGGAGCCCAATATTGATTGTGGTCCAGGGGCTTTTGAATGCACCGACGAGTCTGAAGACTCAGACGAAGATGGCATTTGTGATGATCAAGAACTTTGGCAGGGATGGGGGCCGTACGATCCAAACGATCCTGTAGAATTAGGTACGTCTGTATTGGAAATCAAGAAAAACAAACTCATAGCTTACCCAAATCCATTTGACAACATCTTGACGCTGTCAAATGTATCGCTGGGAGATCAAATTCAACTGTGGGATATGCAAGGGAGATTAGCCCACGCCACTCAAATTCAAACTAACTCAACGCTGAACCTATCGACTCTTGAGCAAGGCGTTTACACGTTAGTAGTAACAGAAAAATCGGGTGAGCAGAAATCTCAACTCGTTGTGAAGCGCTAGAAATCTAGTCCTCTTTTATCATGTGATCCCAGCCCTGGGCTTTGATCGGAACAACATGACCGTCCTTGGTCTCCATGTTGAATCCTGATCCAGCATCCGCCATATATCCGATCGCCACGATGTCTGGCAAATCCATGATCTCCTCATACTGCTCTGGAGTGACCGTAAATAGAATCTCATAATCCTCTCCTCCACTGAGCGCACATAGCGTTGGGTCCATTTCAAAGCTCCGCGCCGTTTCGTAAGTCTTCGGATCGATTGGAATCTTCTCTTCGTAAAGATGACAACCAAGTTTCGACTGCGAGCCGAGGTGAAAAATCTCAGAAGCTAGACCGTCCGAAATGTCAATCATCGAACTTGGCACGACTCCTTTTTCAAGAAGCTGGTGAACTATGTCAACACGAGCTTCTGGCTTTAATTGACGCTCGAGAATGTAGTCATGTCCAGATAAATCAGGCTGAACTTGCGGCGCATCGGTAAATACAGATTTCTCTCTTTCAAGAATTTGAAGGCCCATATAAGCCGCTCCCAAATTTCCAGTAACGACTAAAATATCTTTCTCTTTGGCACCACTTCTTAAGGACAAATTTTCCTTTAGAACTCGACCGTGAGCAGTAACTGAAATCACGAGACCTGAAGACGATGACGTAGTGTCACCCCCAACTAAATCCACTCGGTATCGATCACAAGCATGCTTGATTCCGCGATACAGCGCTTCTAAAGCTTGTACTGAAAAGCGGTTGGAAACAGCGATCGAAACGGTGATATGCTCGCAAACGCCGTTCATGGCGCAGATATCTGAAACATTGCTGATCACCGCCTTGTAGCCTAGGTGCTCTAGCGGAGCATAACTAAGGTCGAAATGCACGCCTTCAACCAACATGTCAGTGGACACCAATGAAAAATGGCCCGCACCCATATCGAGAACTGCGGCGTCATCACCAACGCCAACATGTGTTGACGGCTGCAAATTCGCGACATTTTTCGTCAAGTGTTGGATGAGCTGAAACTCCCCGTATTCAGCTAATTCAGTCCTGTTTTCAGACATCAGAATAATTTTTAGCAAAAGAATGGAATATTAGCTGACAAGGCTGAATTCCAACCCAATAATCAGCTTGCGCCCGCTGGTCAGGCAATGAACCTCGTTTTTCCTGAGAAAACGTGCTCACCAAACTCCCATTTCCCTTTGGCGCAATGGCTTGTTTAGGCTATTTTTGCACCCCTATTTAGAACAGTTCTAAATAATGGAAGTAACTTTGTAGCTCCCTATTCACGGGCGATTTAAACAAAAGTTCTGCATGATAAAGGTTAACGACAACGCAAAAACACAAGTTCACAAGCTGATCGAATCTGAAGGTCATCCTGAGGATTCTTTTGTGAGAGTAGGCGTTAAAGGTGGCGGATGCTCAGGTTTGATGTACGAACTTGACTTCGATACCAACGTTTTAGAAGGCGATCAAGTTTTTGAAGACAACGGAATTAAAGTGGTTGTAGACAAGAAGAGTTTCCTCTACTTGGTGGGAACCGAACTGGATTATACTGGCGGCCTCAATGGCAGCGGCTTCGTTTTTGTCAATCCGAACGCCAATCGCACCTGTGGATGTGGTGAAAGCTTTTCAATTTAATCCAACAACGAGAAGATGAGTATGATTGATGAGGATAAGTTGTTGGACGAAGTCACCGGTAAAGAGTATGAGTTTGGGTTTACGACTGATATCGAAACCGACAAAGCCCCTCCAGGCCTGAATGAGGACATCATTCGTTTGATTTCTTCAAAGAAAAATGAGCCTGCTTGGTTGCTCGAATGGAGACTCGACGCTCTGAAAACATGGCAAGAAATGACCGAGCCGGAATGGGCTCACGTCAACTACGTAAAGCCTGATTTTCAAGGAATTAGCTACTATGCTGCGCCAAAGGCAAAGAAGACCTATGAGAGCTTAGACGACATCGATCCAGAAATGCGGAAAACGATGGACAAGCTTGGTATTTCGCTCGAAGAGCAAAAAAGGCTGTCAGGCGTAGCTGTCGATTTCGTCATGGACTCGGTATCAGTTGCAACTTCTTTCAAAGACAAGCTAGCTGAGCTTGGAATCATATTCTGCTCGATGTCTGAAGCGATCCAAGATCATCCGGAATTAATCCAGAAATACATGGGTAAAGTTGTTCCTAAAAAGGACAACTTCTACGCTGCGCTGAACTCAGCCGTATTTACTGATGGCTCATTTTGCTACATCCCAAAGGGCGTTCGCTGCCCAATGGAACTTTCAACCTATTTCCGAATCAACGAATCTGGCACAGGACAGTTTGAAAGAACACTGGTTATCGCCGACGCAGGAAGTTATGTAAGCTATCTCGAGGGCTGCACTGCGCCTCAGCGAGACGAAAATCAGCTGCACGCAGCGGTGGTCGAATTGATCGCTCTTGAAGATGCAGAAATCAAATACAGCACGGTACAAAACTGGTATCCTGGCGATGAATCAGGTAAAGGTGGAGTATTCAACTTTGTGACTAAAAGAGGCCTTTGCGAACGAAACGCTAAAATCTCATGGACGCAGGTAGAGACTGGATCAGCCGTTACGTGGAAGTACCCATCATGCATTTTGAAAGGTGACAACTCAGTGGGAGAATTCTACTCCGTGGCGGTGACTAACAACTATCAGCAAGCTGACACAGGAACGAAAATGATCCACATTGGCAAAAACACCAACAGCACGATCATCTCCAAAGGTATTTCTGCTGGCAAAAGCCAAAACTCATACCGAGGGTTGGTGCAGGTGAATAAGACTGCTGAGAAGGCAAGAAACTTCAGTCAATGCGATTCTCTGCTAATGGGAGATCAATGTGGAGCTCATACCTTCCCGTACATCGAAGTCAAAAACAAATCAGCCAAAGTGGAGCACGAGGCGACCACATCGAAAATTGGTGAGGATCAAATATTTTACTGCTTACAACGTGGAATTCGTGAGGAAAAAGCCATTAGCCTGATCGTTAATGGATACGCTAAAGAAGTGCTAAACAAGCTTCCAATGGAATTTGCTGTGGAAGCGCAAAAACTGCTTGAGATTAGTCTCGAAGGCAGTGTTGGATAACAACATATACAGAAAATGCTAAATATTAAAAACCTACATGCGGAGATAGAGGAAAACCCCATTCTAAAGGGGCTTTCGCTAAATATTGGTCCCGGTGAAGTTCACGCTATCATGGGGCCCAACGGTTCTGGAAAGAGCACTCTCGCCTCTGTTCTTGCGGGCAATGAAGATTACGAGGTGACAGATGGAAGTGTTGTCTTTGACGGAAAAAATCTTCTCGACATGGACACAGATGAAAGAGCAAAAGAAGGCTTATTTCTGGCGTTTCAATACCCTGTCGAAATTCCCGGGGTAAGCAATATCAACTTCCTTAAGACGGCTGTAAACGAGATTCGGGAGCATCACGGTTTAAACCCGATGTCAGCCAAAGATTTCCTTGCTATGGTTAAGGACAAATCAAAGCTGGTTGAGCTCGATGGCAAATTGGCTAACCGAAGCGTAAATGAAGGCTTTTCCGGAGGTGAGAAAAAGCGTAATGAGATTTTCCAGATGGCCATGCTCGATCCTAAGCTTGCCATTCTTGATGAAACAGATTCAGGATTGGATATCGATGCGCTTAAGATTGTCGCTAATGGTGTAAACGCGATGCGAGATGAGAAACGCTCGTTTATCGTGATCACCCACTACCAGCGCCTTCTAGACTTTATCGTTCCTGATTTTGTGCACGTGCTGTACAACGGCCAAATCGTTAAAAGTGGAGACAAGACTCTAGCACTTGAACTAGAACAGAAGGGTTATGATTGGATTAAAGAAATGGAAGTCGCTTAAATGGTAACTACACAAAACGACACCAAGGAAAAATTCCTAGCTGGCTTTGAAGGGCAAGAGTATACAGACGGCTCTGCGCATATTGACAAGGTTTACAATGAGGCTAGATTTGCATTGAGTGAACTCCCGATTCCCTCTACTCGCCACGAAGCGTGGAAGTATACTCGAGTTGGCCGAATTGTCAATGCCGATTGGAGATTTGAAAAACGTACTGATTCAATTGATTTGGCGGCTCATGAAGTCGAAGGTGTTGGATCCAAGCTCGTTTTCATCAACGGCTACTTCCGCGAAGACTTGAGCCAACTCGTTGAACAAGATGGAATTACAGTCCTTTCCATGAGTATTGCTAAAGATCAGACGTCTGATGTCTTTACTTCCATCTACGGTCAACAAGCTGATCACTCTAAGGAGATTTTTACTTCGCTAAACACTCGATTTGCATGCGGTGGTGCCTTTATCCACATCGCCAAAAAAGTACAATTGGAAATGCCTATTCATATCGTCCATCACATCATGGGCGATGGTGTCGCTTCTATGCCGAGAAATATCATCTCGGTTGAAGAAAATGCGGAAGCACAGATTGTGATGACGAGCACGGGTGATGCCAAGCAGTTTTGCAACAGCGTGACCGAAATCAATGTGGCTGAAAATGCTAGCCTTCACATCGACAAATTTCAGCTAGAAAGCCCTAATGCTTTCTATGTGGAGTCGGTTCATGTGAATCAAAAATCAAACAGCCGTTTCCATATCAACACAATTACACGCGATTGCGGTTGGGTTAGAAACAACCTCAACATCGTTGTTGACGGAGAAAACTGCGAGACGAATCTCTATAGCGTTTACACACCTCGAGAGACTCAACATGTAGATAATCATACTGTTGTGGATCATTTGAGGCCGCATTGCGAGTCAAATGAACTATACAAAGGCATTATTTACGATAAAGGAACAGGAGTCTTCAACGGCAAAGTGTTTGTGCGTCAAGCGGCTCAAAAAACAAATGCATTTCAGCAAAATGCCAACATCATTATGAGCAATGACGGCACGATGAACTCCAAGCCAGAGCTGGAAATTTATGCTGATGATGTAAAGTGCAGCCACGGTTCGACTACTGGTCAGTTTGACGAAGAGGCTATATTTTACCTAAAAGCTCGCGGCCTAAGTGACAACACGGCTCGTGAAATGTTGGTAGAAGCCTTTACAGGCGAGGTGATGGAGGCTGTGAAATGTTTACCAAAATCTATTTCATGAAATCCGTATTCGCAGGAACAATACTTGGCTTAGTACTTGCCTGCTCTTCCCCTCCGGAAATAAGTCTTACCTCAACCATTACCTGCCCCGAGTGTGGTTTCCCCAAACTGGAAACTCTTCCAACTGAAGTCTGCTTAATTCGCTACGATTGCACGAATTGTGGGGTGGCTCTTTTTCCAGAAGGAGATGATTGCTGTGTGTTCTGCACATACGGCGATTTCGAATGTCCCTCGATTCAAGAGGGGAAGGCTTGTTGTGAAACTCCCTAGCCTCAGCCATATGAATATTAGCCAAATACGATCTCAATTCCCTATCCTAAGCCAAGAGGTAAACGGCAAACAGCTTGTCTATCTTGACAATGCCGCTTCGTCTCAAAAGCCTTTGGCCGTCATAAACGCCATTTCAAATTACTACAAGAACGATCACGCTAATGTGCACCGAGGCGTTCACACGCTTTCCCAAAGAGCGACCACGCAATTTGAGACTGCTCGTAAAACCGTTCAGCAATTTCTAAATGCAAAGCACGATCATGAAATCATTTTTACCTCAGGCACGACAGATTCCATCAACTTGGTTTCTCAGACTTGGGCTCGAAAGCATCTGAATGCAGGTGATGAAGTGATCATTAGCCATCTCGAGCACCACAGCAACATTGTGCCGTGGCAAATGGTTTGTGACGAAAAAGGGGCAAAACTGAAAGTGATTCCAATCGATGAGAACGGTGAAGTAGTTTTGGATGAATTTCGAAAGCTGCTCTCAAAGTCCACCAAAATCGTAGCAATCAACCACGTGTCTAATACGCTTGGTGTGATAAATCCGATCGAAGAAATAACTGAATCCGCTCACAAAGCTGGCGCAATTGTATGCATCGATGGGGCACAAGCCGCTCCTCACATGAAAATTGACGTGCAGGCTCTAGACGTGGATTTCTATTCCATCTCAGCGCACAAAATGTACGGCCCAACCGGGGTTGGAGTCCTTTATGGAAAAGAGACCCTACTCAACGATGCTCCGCCATGGCGAGGGGGTGGTGAGATGATCGAAACGGTGACCTTCGAAAAGACGACCTACAACAGCCTCCCTTATAAATTTGAAGCTGGAACACCTCATATCGAAGGTGTTATTGCTTTAGGGGCGGCTATTCGCTGGATGCAAGAAGTGGGCATCGACAACATTCAAGCTCAAGAAGAGAAATTGAGAGCCTACGCCACTCAAGAGCTCAAGAAAATCGACGGGATGCGCATCATCGCAGATGTCGAGTCAAAAGCTGCAGTAGTTTCATTTCTTGTTGGAGAAATTCATCCTTACGACATGGGAACTCTCCTCGATCAAATGGGGATAGCTGTTCGCACAGGACACCATTGTGCAGAGCCACTCATGACGCATTTTCAAATCCCTGGAACTGTACGTGCCTCTTTTGCCGTTTACAACACAATGGAGGAGGTCGATACTCTCGTTAAAGGAGTGAAGCGAGCAGCGACAATTCTGGAGTAACTAATTACTTTTTGTTGACGTAACTCGGCTCGTCTGGCGAAAATTCAGAACACATCAAAGAAGGAATGCTCAATGACTATCTCTGTCATAGTGACAACGTGATGGTGAGTTCTACTCAGAAATCGAACCCTACCGCTTCGAAGGAAGACGATAGCTCAGCCGTACAACATTCATATGGGATAACGATCGCCTGAATCAGATTGTATCCCTAAATTGAACTATCAAAATGACTCTCATGAAACAGTTTCTAGCTCTCATTGCTGCCTTGTTGCTCATCACTACCACCGGTAATGCTCAACGAACAATAGGGGGTGATCGTTTTCAATTGAATTCATTTGGCAGCTACTTGGGTCTGAATATGGACTACCATCGAGATATGTCTATCGACTGGATGAAAAGCCACACCGTAGATCCTGCTGTGATCGTAATCGACGAGTCGACACCTAACATGCATAATTACGCCGAAGTTACAGGAGTGATGCTCGGTATGTCTATTGGGCTTACACCAAAATCCAAGAAATCAAACGAATACAATCTTGATCAAGAGTTGATCGTGTCGGCTAATGTAATCACTGGACGAGAAGCACTTGTGACCTACGATAATTATAACGAAACGACGGGAGCGTTCATGAGACACAGCACAATGTTTTGTCTAATGGACAACGAGCTGAATTTAGACATGCATTACCAGGTCACACATAATTGGTCAATTTTCAAGTTCAATGCTGGCGCAGGAGCATCTCTGGGCTCAACTTTTGCGTGCAAGATGCTCGTGATGAGAAACAGCTACATGGATTGGAATCAAGAAGACTGGGGAGACCTCAACAACGAATCGTTGCGAAATACCGAAGTCTCATCAACCGAAATTCATGACGGTGTCTGCAGTATGTTCGCTCGAGCATACGCGACAGCTGGGATTGGATTCCTTATTGGCGGCCATGTTGAGTTGGGAACGCAAATGCGATTTGGAGCAGGTGCGGAGTACATGCCGAATTCTCAATCCAATTCTGGAATTCTAACAGGGGCATTTCTTACCCAAGTACGTTACCACATTCCAAAGCTTAATAAGAAAGGCCCAGCACCCATCGACTACGTGGATTGATCCCCCTTCTTTTTCACTTCATTTGAGGCAATCAGCCCTGTTTAGAACGAATCTAAATAAGTACCTTTGCGGCGCATTTTCAGCGCTGAGAATTGACTATTAAAGACATACAGGAAGAGATCGTCAGGGAGTTTAGTTTTCTTGAAGAATGGATGGACAAATACGAGCACATCATCGAGCTTGGCAAAGAACTGCCGAAAATTGATGACGCGCACAAAGTGAATGAAAACCTAATCAAAGGTTGCCAATCTAGAGTTTGGCTGCACGCTGAACGCAATCCCGACAGCACCCTCCGATTCTCAGCAGATAGTGATGCGATAATCACCAAAGGCTTGGTCGCTATGGTTATTCGTGTTCTTGACGGGCAAAATGCCGCTGAAATCGCACAAACCGATCTGACGTTTGTTAAAGACATTGGACTTAACGAACATTTAAGCCCGACCCGTAGCAACGGATTGGTAAGCATGATTAATCGAATGAAATTATACGGTGTCCAGCATGCTGCGACACGTTAGGACTACATTATTCGCTAGGATTGCATGGCGACACAAATTCAAGACATGCAGACACTCGAATTGGTGATTATGACCAAGAAAAAAGAAATAGAAAACCGAGTGATTGAGGTGATCAAGACGATCTACGATCCTGAGATCCCTGTTGATATTTACGAGCTCGGCTTGATCTATGAAGTAAAGGTTGACGCTGATTTTAATGTTCATGTGTTGATGACACTCACTTCACCTTCTTGTCCGGTAGCTGAGTCTTTGCCGGTTGAAGTGGAAGAAAAAATTGCTGGCGCGAAAGAAGTCTCCTCCGCGAAAGTTGAAATCGTTTTTGATCCGCCATGGGACAAGAGCATGATGAGCGAGGAAGCACTGCTCGAATTGGGCTTCATGTAATTCACCCTTTCTATTTTAGCACTTCATGTCGTCCGATAAAAAGTCCATCGCCATTCTCGGCAGTACCGGTTCCATAGGTACTCAAGCCCTCGAGGTAATCGAAGAGCAAAGCGAACATTTCGAAGTCGAAGTGTTGACTGCTCATTCTAACCTAGTCCTTCTCAAAGAACAAGCGCGTAAGTTTAAGCCCAACTGCGTAGTCATTGGCAACGAAGAAGCCTATGAATCGTTGAAAGACGAACTATGGGAAGAAGGAATCAAAGTGTATTGCGGACCTGAGGCTTTGTGTCAAGTCGTAGAAATGGAGGAAGTTGACATTGTCCTTACAGCGCTTGTCGGTTTTGCTGGTTTGAAACCTACCATGCGTGCTATTGAGGCGGGAAAAAATATAGCCCTTGCCAACAAAGAAACTCTTGTTGTTGCAGGAGAATTAGTGACGGAGGCTGCTCGAGCCAAAGGAGTCAACATCTACCCTATCGATTCGGAGCATTCAGCAATCTTTCAGTGCCTTGTTGGAGAATTTCACAACCCCATTGAGAAAATCTATCTCACAGCCTCAGGTGGTCCCTTCCGCGGATGGACAAGCGAACAACTCGCTACAGTAACCAAGGAAAAGGCACTCAAGCACCCCAACTGGGAGATGGGAGCTAAGATTACTATCGACTCGGCGACTTTGATGAACAAAGGCCTAGAAATGATCGAAGCTAAGTGGTTATTTGGGTTGGCGACTGAACAGATCGACGTGATTGTACACCCACAAAGCATCATCCATAGCATAGCCCAATTTGAAGACGGATCGATGAAAGCTCAGATGGGATTGCCAGACATGAAACTTCCGATTCAATTTGCACTTGGCTTTCCAAATCGTCTGAAAAGCAAATTTCCTCGATTCAACTTCATGGACTACCCACAGCTTACGTTCGAACAACCAGATAAAGAGACGTTTACGTGCCTTTCTTTAGCTTTTGAGGCTATGTCTATGGGTGGTTCAATGCCATGCGTTTTAAACGCCGCTAACGAAGTCGCAGTTGCCGCTTTCTTAAAAGATGAGATTGGATTTCTGGAGATCCCGAAAATGGTGAAATCTGCCATGGATAATCATGAAGTTATTCCCAAGCCAACATTAAATCAGCTGATTCAGGTTGACGCCCAAACTCGTGCTTCTTCCGGCAAACGCGCTGCTCTGTCTTAGTTGAGTATAAGAACTAGATTCGGAGCCTTCAATTCATTATCGCCCTTCGTCTTGATTTTGATGTCTTCGAAATACAGCTTTTGACCCGACTCTGCTTTTCGGATTAAGGCCAACATCTCGTCAGTCAATTTGCTCCCCTCTCCAAGTTTTTGAATAACCATCGTTTCGCTTTGTATTATTACGAAAGTGAAAGATGCTATTTCGTAGCTCTGTGCATTGAGTTCTGGTGATTTGAAAATCTCTTCCTTAGAAATTTCACCCAAGTACTTTCCTCCAATGTTGACCCGGGGCTCACCGTCCGATGTTGTTGTAAATGAAAGTAGTGGAAGTGCGAAAATAAAAGCAAGAATGAGTGTGCGCATGGTTCTATTTTTTTGGTTTGTGCATGTTGAATGCCCCTTTTGAAAAAAGGAACAAACAAAAAAGATAGTACATCGCATCGGCCCTTCCGAATTTGAAAATTCTGAATGCTTTACACCGTCATGATTGAATCTTCCTTAGCAGCGATGATGCTGTCAACCTTTCTTCCAAAGTCATTAGTCATGTCCTGAATGCTGGTTTCGGCATCTTTGGCCAAATCTTCACTCAAACCTTCTGATTTCGCCATTTTAACAAGGTCATTGGCATCTTTTCGGGCGTTACGGATGCTCACCTTGGCATGCTCACCTTCGGCTTTCACACGTTTAGTCAAATCGCGACGTCGTTCTTCTGTAAGAGGCGGAACGTTGATTATGATGCTCTCGCCATTACTCTGAGGATTGAGGCCTAAGTTGGCGTTGATTATAGCTGTTGCGATTGGCTCCAGCATTGGCTTTTCCCAAGGCTGAACTAATAATGTCCTAGCGTCACCTGTATTGATATTGGCAACTTGGTTGAGAGGGGTCATGGAGCCGTAGTAGTCCACCTGCACGCCGCTTAGCATCATAGGACTAGCCTTTCCCGCTCTTACCTTTTGAAGTTCTGCCTCCAAGTGCGCGACTGCGCCCTCCATGTTCTCCTTAGCCTCATCTTTGGCCATTTGCACTTCTTCAGTCATGCTTATGATTCTTAGTTGCGACTCAAATTTATCAGTTCTTGACCAGAGTTCCCACGGATTCTCCAAGTAGGACTTTATTTAAGTTCCCCGCTGTATTCATATTAAATACGATGATTGGAAGGTTATTCTCCTTGCACAAAGTGAAAGCTGTCATGTCCATCACCTTCAAGTCCTTCTCGAAAACCTCATCAAAGCTGAGCTTGTCAAATTTCGTTGCAGATGAATCTTTCTCCGGATCGGCCGAGTAAATACCGTCGACTCGAGTTCCCTTTAAAATCACATCGGCGTTGATTTCAATAGCCCGCAATGAAGCTGCAGAATCGGTAGTGAAATATGGGTTCCCGGTTCCTGCACCAAAGATAACTACACGGCCCTTTTCAAGGTGTCTAACTGCACGACGTCGGATAAAAGGCTCGGCAATCTCTTTCATCTCGATGGCCGATTGAAGTCTCGTGCTTAAACCTGCCTTTTCAAGAGCGGCTTGAAGTGCCATGGAGTTGATCATGGTCGCAAGCATACCCATGTAATCGGCTTGGGTTCGTTCGATTCCTCCTTCTTTTCCTTGAATACCTCTAAAGATATTGCCACCACCAATGACAATGGCGACTTGGCAACCCGTCGCGATTACGTCTTTGATTTGTTGCGCATATTCGGCTAACCTATCGTGGTCTATTCCAAATTCCTTCTTGCCCATCAAGGCCTCACCGCTGAGTTTTAGTAGAACTCTTTTGTATTTCATCTGGGGAAAATCTTTGGGGCCCTAATTTCTAAAAACAAATGAAACCACGGAGTGCACAAAGAGCACAGAGGAAATCTTTTTTTAACGAATGGACAACAAGTGGCGAAACGCAGCATGATATCAGGCCCGCAATACCCTGAGGCAGCCCTCTTGTCTGTAATGACGCATAAAAATCTCCCCTCGCAAAAATCTTGAGGATAAAAAAGCCCCATCCGTCTATGACGAATGGGGCTTCCACATATATGCTTGTAATAATCTTAGCCTAAAGAGATTCTCTTGAACTCAGTAATTGTAAGGTCACTGTTTTGTTCTTTGAGATACTGTTCAACAGATTTCTTGTTGTCTTTGATGAAAGACTGACTTAGAAGTGTGTTCTCCTTGAAAAACTTGTTGAGACGACCTTGAGCGATCTTCTCGGCCATTTCCTCTGGCTTGCCTTCTTCGATTGCTTGGTCTTTTCCAACCTGAAGCTCACGATCAACAACTTCCTGAGGAACTGAAGTTTTATCAAGAGAAACTGGATCCATCGCAGCAACTTGCATTGCAACATCACGAGCGATAGCATCTCCTGTTTCGTTGTTGAATCCAACAACTGAAGCCAGCTTATTACCTGGGTGATTGTAAGCAACAACTTTACTTGCGCTCACAGACTCGTATGCAGACAATTCGATCTTCTCACCAATCTTTCCGATTTCCTCGGTGATTTTGTCAGAAATCTTCTGCTCAGATCCAGGGTAATTTAAAGCCATCAACGCGTCAAGGTTTGACGGGTTGGTTTCAATTGCTAAATCAAGAATCGAGTTAGCCACTTCACCGAAAGCATCGTTTTTAGCAACGAAGTCAGTTTCACAGTTAAGGACGATCATAGCACCACGAGTGCCATCGTTAGTTGATTTTGCAATTACAAGACCTTCAGCAGCATCGCGATCGCTACGCTTAGCGGCTACTTTCTGGCCTTTCGCTCTGAGAAAATCAATGGCTGCTTCAAAGTCGCCATTTGCTTCAACCAATGCCTTTTTGCAATCCATCATGCCGGCACCAGTCTGCTTTCTCAATTTGTTTACGTCAGCAGCAGTAATGTTCATTGTACTGATCCTTTAAATGTTTATGATTTTGTCTAGAGGATTATCCCTCTGACTTTTCCTCTTTTGCTGTTTCAGCAGCCGAAGCCTCTTCCGCAACATCTACCTTCTTAGCAGCAGCTTTCTTCTTCTCTACAGCCGCTTTCTTAGCCTCTTCAGCTTTTGCTTGCTCAGCTGACTTTTTCTCTTTATCAGCTTTACGTTCAGAAAGGCCTTCAGCTACTGATTCACAAACAACGTCCATGATCTTAGAGATAGACTTAGATGCATCATCGTTCGCTGGAATTGCAAACTCAACTTGCGTTGGATCTGAATTGGTATCAACCATTGCGAAAACTGGAATACCTAGCTTGTTAGCTTCGGCAACCGCGATGTGCTCCTTCAGAATATCAACTACGAAAAGAGCAGCTGGAAGACGTGTTAACTCAGCAATTGAGCCTAAGTTCTTCTCTAGCTTGTTCTTCTGACGAGTCTTGAAGAGACGCTCACGCTTTGACATGGTGTCAAATGTTCCGTCAGTCTTCATCTTCTCAATCTGAGTCATCTTTCTTACTGACTTACGAATAGTCGCAAAGTTGGTAAGCATGCCACCGGACCAGCGCTCAGTTACGAATGGCATGTTGATGGCTTGAACTCGATCAGAAACGATGTCCTTAGCTTGTTTTTTAGTCGCTACGAACATAATTTTCTTACCACTTTTAGCGATTTGCTTCATCGCATCAGCAGCTTGATCTAGCTTGACAATAGTCTTGTTTAGATCAATGATGTGGATTCCTTTCTTCTCCGTGAAGATGTATGGAGCCATGTTTGGGTTCCACTTACGACGCAAATGACCGAAGTGAACTCCTGCATCGAGGAGCTCATCAAATGTTGTTTTAGGCATATATGTGATTTTACTTGTTTACTTTCTCTTACTCGCAACCCTCAGGCGTATCTCTCAGTAGTGGGAATCCCCTACTGACAGGTCCTCAAGATTTGGATACTAAACAAGTCCAGAAAGCGATTAACGCTTGCTAAACTGGAATTTCTTTCTTGCTTTTGGCTGACCTGGCTTCTTACGCTCAACCATACGTGGATCACGTATCATCAGGCCTTGAGCCTTTAGATCTGGTTTCCACTCTTCGTTGATGCTAACAAGCGCTTTGCTAATCGCAAGCCTTACCGCTTCAGCTTGTCCTGTCTGACCACCACCGTCAACATTGACTTTTACGTCATACTTGCCAGTTGTTTCAGTAATCTGGAACGGCTGATTAATTTTATACTGCAACACTTTCGTTGGAAAGTAGTTGTCATAGTCTCTTTTGTTGACCGTGATGTTGCCTTTACCCTCAGAGAGGTAAATTCTTGCAACAGCGTTCTTTCTTCTACCAGATGTATTGATCACTTCCATTAGACTATCCTTTCAATTCGTAAGCTTTAGGCTGTTGGCCTTCGTGTTTGTGCTCCGCACCCGCATATACATGTAGGTTACGGTAAAGCTGATTAGCAAGCTTGTTTTTAGGAAGCATACCCTTTACAGCGATCTCAACCATAGCGGTCGGCTTTTTCTTCATCATCTCATTTGCACTGCGGAATCGCTGTCCACCTGGATAACCTGAGAAACGCACGTACTGCTTGTCTTCCCACTTGTTTCCTGTCAGGTTAATTTTCTCGGCGTTGATAATCACAACGTTGTCACCGCAGTCTACGTGAGGCGTGAAATTAGTCTTGTGCTTTCCTCTTAGGATAGCTGCAACTTCACTGGCCAAACGACCGAGGTTTTGTCCATCTGCATCGATAAGGAGCCACTCTTTGTTGACTGTTTCCTTGTTCGCCGATACCGTTTTGTAACTAAGTGTGTCCACTATGTATTGATTTTAAACGTTTTACCGTCCCCAAAAAGGGGGTGCGAAGATAATACTTATTTGAAGATTGGACAAAATTATTAACAAGTGCACGAAAGGCCCGCCACGCAAGGAGTTCAGAGATACGAAGATCGGCATGTTTTAACCGAATCTCTTCAGCTAAGACTCGCCAAATCGCCGATGGCGGGCTGGGGTGTAGATGGGGAGGTTGACAAATCCACATCCCGATCATCAGAGGTGCCTTTTATAGAAAACTAAAAAAACGCTCTCACCTGCGCGCCACCGCTGTGAATAACGCTGCTGCCCTCGCTAGACCGGCCATTGTAGATCAGATTTAGCTGAAGGTTTTTCGAAACTTTACGTTGGGCTGTAGCAGTCCACGTAAAATTGTTTCCTGGCAACAACCCCTGGAGCATTTCAAACGCCAACGAATTGTTTCCGTCTCCTGTATAGTCAATAGATACATAGTTAAACTCCGTCTGGAAAATACCTTTACTAATATCACTCAACTTTAGAGCTGCACCAATGCTTGTCGAGGTGGATTGTTCCCCCCCAAACTCTGGTTCATTCGATTTAGCTACAACAGAACCAAGAACAGACACTCTAAAGGCGGGCGAAGGTTGCCACGATAGATCTGCTTCAAAAGATTGCTCTGATAATCTGTAGTTCCTTGAGTCTAAGAAATCGCTGCTGTTGGATTTCGTTCCCGTTTTTGCCAGACCTTTCATAGTAACTACACTGGCTATCAACAAACGAGCTTGTACCTCGTGAAACGCAATGTCCCTTGATTCAAAACCATTAGTCAGCAACGCTTTGTTGCGACTGTCTTGGAAGGTATAAGTCATGCCCAATCCCGGATTGGTTCGGTTGAAGAAGAGTGAATTCCGGAAGTTACTCCCCAGAGAGATCAACGATGTATCGCCCACCTCTAAGAGGAAAGGATTGAAACGATCTGCCGAATTTTCGTGCATCGTCTTTCTGTCAATTCTAACCGAAGTATTGAGCGCGAATCTGGACACCAACTTCTTCAAGCCTTCGCTGCTCGACCAAAACCGAGCCGGATCCAACATCAGCGTCTGATTGAAAGCGTTGGTGAACGTGCGTTGGTATTCTGATGATGGAATGAAGGTGCGGATGTAATTGGCTTCATAGGCAAACTGGGCCACCTCAAACTCGTTCAGGTCCTTAATGTCATCGTCATTGTAATCAATCCAAACATAGGTGCCTTGGCCAGGCTGTACTTCCAGATACACGAATTCACGGGCCTGTTCGAGTCCCGAACCAATTTCATAAAAGGTTGTCGAGGAAACAGAGCCTCTAAAAAGCCTCAACCCATGTTCAACACGGCCGAGAAGTGTGTTTTCAGGTTCTGCATTGAGAATGTCGCTATTGAGAATGTTCAATCGACGATTACTGAGGTTGACCACCAGAGTTTGTCCCTGGGAAAGCGTCGTCGAAACTTCCCCACCAATCTGCTCGGCTGCCGCCGAGCCTCCTAACGCGCCATTATCCAATCCTTGATCTCTTCTATTTCTATAATAGGCTCTGAATTTGGTTTTACTGGAATCCCCCTGAGAAACATAGAACTGATAATCGTAAAAGCCATAAGAGCCTATGATTAGAGGTCCATTTTGCGAATCAAATCGGCGGTTGTCCTCCTGCTCATCGAGATAACCAATCTCAAAATGCTTCCACTTCTTGTATAGGTGTGTTTTACTTCGTAAAAATTGGCTGGATGACGATCCGCTGGCTTGAAGTCCGCTTGCCTTGATATTTGCTCCCCAGCCGTTTTTCTCAAGATCTGAAATGAAGTGAAGACGATTCCCCTGCAAACTGTCCTCAAAACAGATGGTTTCCAGCTGTAGCCCAATAAAACCAACAACCTGACTTTTCGCGATGAGCCCTCCTTTTGCGTGAATCAATTCTCCCGAAATGCCGGCGGGGAGGTTCCAGTCGCGTTCAAATTCTATCGCGCGAAACCGCTCAACCGCAGAAAAATTCGTAGATGTATACTCAGCAGAAGCCGTAGGCAAGAGTTGCCATGTACTATCTTCAATATCAAATTTTCGAGAGTAAACCACCTTCGCCGCTGGTCCAATATCGTCTTGAGAATCTAAGTTGCTGAAGGTGTTGAGATCACGAACCGAAAAAGCTCCTTCAACCCCGATCTCATTCCTCCCGAGATCCCAAAGAACACCGGCTGATACCAGCTGCCTCTTTTTCGGGGTAACCAACACTTGGATCGGCGCGTGATCACCAAGGTGAATCAATTGCCCATCGACTAGAGTCGGGGCAATCCATCGAAAGACACGACCAAATGCCGTGAATTCGGATTCTATGTAGTCCCCATTGCCTGAGCCAACGAAACTGAAATGAACTCGATAAAATGCTGAGTCTGGATTGTTTGACCTTACATATACGCTGTCAAAACCGAGCGAATCACGTACGGCATACAACACCGCATCATTAGTGAAAGCAACACTATCTACACCACTGGTCGAGGACGAAAGGAAATTATCACCCGCCTGTCCCATAATCACCATATCGCTGGCATCGAGTTCCTGCTGCAGCGGCTGATTCTTGCTGTCTTGCTCACCGTAAGCAGAAATGAAATACGTAGCCTTCTCCCTCTTTAAACTCAAGTCAGCTTGGAGAAGCGAACGTGCATAGTTCTTATCCGAATATTGAAACTCAATGATTATACGTCGGTCTTTCGTGATCGGTATGTTGGGAGTAAACAGTACTTCCGAAGAATTGTAATCAATAACGTAGTCGTACTTCTGTCCTCGCTTCAGCAATCGCCCGTCGACAAAGACCTGCTCTGTACCCGACAACACGATAATGAAAGTCTCTCCTTCATTTCCCGCAAGTCGGTATGGGCCTTGAACTCCCTCCACACCTTGAATCACATTTCGGGCAAATTTCCCCTTAGAAGCTGCTGCGCTCACTTCTAAATCAAAGATGGAGGAATCGGGCAGAATCATATGCGAATTGAAATTAGCTCCCTTGGCTTTTTTACGATAGCGAAGGAAATATCCATCGCTACCGCTTAGCCTAAAATCTCCTGCGATCAGCTTATTTCTCTCGTTATAAAGCTGGATGAATACATTGTCAAAATCCTGAAGCTGAGCAGTATTTCCATCGGGTTGAATAGGGATGTTGTCGTCGCTGATTGAAGCCAAGACGTTGACTTTGTCCGCTATCTTTCCAGAAAGCTCGAGCTGAAACGATGAATTGACAGAAAGGCTTTGTGAATTTCCAACCCCAATGCCACGGGTGATCGAACCTGATTTATTGAGCCCGTCTCTTCCAAAGTTCTCATTCCGAGGGATCTCACTAACAATATACGGGTTGAAACCTGAACCCTTTTTCCCTATTAGTAATGTGTCTTTATGAGAATACGTGAACACGAAACTCATAGGAAAGACTTGGTACTTTATCCAAATCGAATCCGCGTCGGGCTTTTCGAGAAAAATCAATTGAGCAGCAAGTGGGTTGAGTATAAACGCCAAAGAATCTAGCGTAGCGCCATTGGCCTCAATCTCAAAAGTGTTTTCTACTATAGAAAGGGAGTCAAGCTCAACCGTATCTCGCTCCAGCGGAATCCACATTTCTCTCCAATTAAACTCCGTTTGGGCGAGGCCCGAAACGCAGAATAGGCACAAAAATATCGCTAATAGCCTAACTGGATTCAATGAGAAAGTTTGAGCGCTGGAAGATACCAATGCGCTGGTTTACCTTTCATCACGGTCTTATGGACGAAATATTATGCTCAGAAGCCTATCTCTGTAGTAAAACTGGCTTCGAGCTTATATTGCCATGGACGTCGATGATGGTCGCGAAATACAAGCCGTCTTCGAAACTACTCAAGTCAATCTGTAGAGTCGGAGAAATAACCTGAGTCGAGTAAACTGCTTGTCCTAGTGCTGAGACAAGCACAATTGTCTCAACGCATTGGCTCTCAGCAATAGCAAGGGTCACCTGATCCGTAGTCGGATTTGGAAATACCCTCCACTGCTCTGAACCAATAGTTTGATCTTCAATCGAATTTGACATCTCCAATATGATGCAGTAATCCTCAGCCTCACCGAATCCTAGCTCCCCGCATTCAACTGGCTCATCTCCTCCGCCATTGGCAGAAACCCAATCCATCGAAACTCGCATTGTAACTGGCTGAGCTGTAAGACCTGTCGGAACGGTAAAAACCCCGCCAACACCTTCGCTTACAGGGGCATCAGATTCAAATATGAGCTCGCTATCATCAAAAGTTTGGTCGCCATTGTAGTCGATCCAAACTTTGAAAATCTCTGTCCAAGGAACGTCTGCAAAACCGGGTTCGAGGTAAATTGAATACTCGGATCCCCCAGACAGTTCTGTGGTGACAAACGTGTAATCTCCGTATCCATCATCCGATTCGGTTTGGTTCGAAATCGTGTTCAAATTGACGAGTGCAATCCATTCCGCGCCTCCATCTCCTGTAATATCGCAATAAACAAGATTGGTGCAATCGATACAACCTTCGGTCGTGAAAGACAAAATATCCGACCAATTGCTTTCATCATCTACACACACAGATTTGACTCGCACATCGTACTCCGTACAAATATCTAATCCGCCAAATGTGACTTGTAAAACGGCGATATCCGTGGTCGCCATCCAATCGTTCTCTCCCGCAGGGCTGATTTCAGCAGTAAAGGTCACAGCTGCCAAGACTCCATCCCAATCAATCTCAATCGAATTTTCCGTTTGATTGATCATCGAAATTCCTGCTACATCAGGTGCTATGCAACATCCCGCTGTTTCGAACACAAATGAATCACTCCATTCAGAATCTTCTTCTTCGCAATGCGAAAGAATTTGAACTTCATACTCTGAACACCAAGCGAGGCCCGTGATTGGAAAGAATAAATCCGTCACGTCATTTACCTGTATCCAAATTGGAGATCCAACTTCTCTGTGTCGCACATCAAATGATAACATAGAAGATGTCGCCCCCCATGTGACTTCGTAATTGCTGTCTCCTTGGGACTCTACATTGATCGAAAATGGAATCAAACATTCCGTATCCGAACATTGATCCAAGATGAGTTGGCAGCTGTTGTTGGCGTTTACTCTACCTCCAGTTGCCACTTCGTTTGCTAAATTCGAAATCGCATCTACACCATTGTATAAAGCATCCAGAATATAGTCTGCGCCAGCCTGAGGGTCAGCTTGAACCAACGCCATCAATGATGGGCAAGGCACTGAGTACATGAGCGCGATTACTCCAGCCACACAAGGACTGGCAAACGAAGTTCCCGAAGTATTTCCGTAATCGTCTCCATTCTCACACAGGTAGACACTCTCTCCAGGAGCTGCGAGATCAATATTGATCTCGCCATATGCAGAAAACGTTCTGACGTCTTGATTATTCGTCGCAGTACAACTGACCATATAATCACTCGGACAGGCTGTTGGCAAATCCCCCACTTCGTCAATATCCACGTTATTATTGGCTGTCGCTCCGCAATTCAAAATTCCGTTTTCACCTAGGGTATCATAATATGCACACCATAGCGGCGCATCATCGGGCTGTCCAAAGTCAATACCCCAGCTTGCGTTTGTGGCAACCACAAATGCTCCTTCAGTTCCACCTGATTCATTATAAAGCTGGCGCATGGTAAGCGGATAGGCGTACGCCTCCATAACATTCGCTTCGTTCAAACCACCTACAGTAACTTGCATGATCCCGACATCCCAATTGACTCCTGCGATCCCAATTTCATTATCGCCTCGAGCTCCGATCATTGACGACACGGCAGTCCCATGATTCCCTCCTGGGATATCATCATCGTCGTCTGGCGGATTCCAACCGTCATAATCATCAACGTATCCATTGCCGTCATCATCCTGATTGTTTCCTGGAGTCTCGTATTGATTTACCCAATGGTTCTCAATGAGGTCTTCATGTTCCCAATCAGCTCCGCCACCTTCAATTACACAGACTACAATTCGATCTCCGAATTGGGTATAGCCACCTGTTGTAATATCCCAGGCTAGATCGGTGTCGATATCGTGATCACCATTTTGAATGTGATACCACTGCTGGTCGAAATCTGGGTCGTTTGGTTCCGTCGCGCGGTCCTGAACAATATGATTTACCTGAGCAATTCCGATTTCAACATGTTGTGCGATTTCACGCGCAGCGACTTTTGAATCGTAATTCAGATTCTCATAGGAAAGAAGCCAAACATTCATGAAATCTCCTATACATCGCTCTACTTTTAGTGTTTGAAGTTCGTTGTTAGAGCTCGCGATATCATTCACCATCGCCTGAACATCCACACCATCCTTGAGCTGGACAATAACGTTTCCTTGAATATACTCTGGCTGTTGCCCAAATGAAGTTAGGATCAAACCGAATAGGAATATTAGGACTGATATTCTTAGCATATCTAATAAGCTTATGTGCTTCTGTCTGATTGAATTACAATCTGAGGAGAAGCTTCCCTCCACGAAATTAAGGTTGTTTTGTAGCTATTCTTGTAGGAATACGCGGGTAACTCTGTCAGGAATCGAAGCTATAATCTCATAGGCAATGGTCCCTGCGGCCTTAGCTAAGTCTTCAACCGCTTGATGTTGGCCAAATATCTCGACCTCATCTCCCTCTGCACAGTCGATATCGGTGATATCCACCATGACCATGTCCATGCACACTTTACCGAGAATCGCGGCCTTTTTCCCATTGATAATCACATGGCCCAAACCATCACTCAAACTCCGAGTAAGTCCATCGGCGTATCCTATTGGCACAGTCGCAGAAATAGTCGGTTTGGTTGCCACATAACTTCGGCCGTATCCTACAGAATCCCCTACGGGGATATGCTTAATCTGGCTAATCGTCGACTTCAACTCAGTCACTAATTCCAAGTGCAAATTAGGCTCAGCGTGAGTTTTCACGCCGTAGAGTCCAACTCCCAACCTCACCATATCGAATGCAGCTCGGGGAAAACGGCTAATGCCCGCAGTATTTGCCATGTGGCGCAACACCGGGTAATCAAGGCTTGAAGTAATCCTTATGCTCAAGGCCTCATAAGTATCAATTTGAGATAGCGAGAATTGATCAAGCGATTCGTCTTCACTTGCCGCGAGGTGAGAAAAAATACTAGCCACTCGAGGGGCGTCGGACTTCGATAAAATAGCGACGAGCTCATCAATCTGATTGTCTTCGAAGCCAAGTCGGTGCATCCCTGTATCGATCTTTAGGTGGATTCTCACCTCTGGATGGCCAAGCAATTTTTTGAGAGCCGAGAGGCTGTATATTTCCGGCTCGAGATTGTACTGCTGGATGCGAGCAACGTTGGTCATGTCAGGATTCATAACCATGATTGGCAAGGAGCAACCCGACTGGCGCAGCTTAACGCCCTCATCAACGTACGCAACCCCGAGGTAATCCACTTTATTGAACTCCAGCAACTGTGCTACTTCGGCAGGCCCGGCGCCATAAGCCGACGCTTTAACCATGCACATGATTTTTGTGTCCGCTGGGCAAATAGCACGATAAGCGGACAAATTTCTTTCCATCGCCGCAAGGTTGATTTCAAGGCGTGTTCGATGAATTTTTAACCGCAGGGCGTCTACAATTCTTTCAAATCGATAAGCCCTAGCTCCTTTGATAAGCACATCAGCATTGGAAAGCGTACGAAATTCCGGAGCAGAAAGAAATTCCTGCACTGAGTCAAACGACTTTGTCATTTTGAGTTCTTTCCACCCCTCTCCAATCGAAAAGATCTTTTGAAACCCCGCTGAATCAAGGGCCGCTCTCGCCTTCTCATATTGCTCAATGCTGTTTTGACCTATAGGAAAGTCAGATAGTATAGCAACCCGATCAGCATGTCTCGAAAGTCGATCAGTAAATTCACACGCGATTCTCAAAGAATCGAAATCCATGCTGTAGGCATCGTTGATGATGTGTGTATCGTTCGCCCCTTCGATAGCTTCGAGTCGCATTCCAACTCCGTGCAGATTGGCTAGTCGCGACTCTATTTCTTCGAGATTTATACCTAGAAGGTGCAAGGTCGCCATGCACGTTACAACATTTGAAATAGACGCCTCATCGGCGAAAGGGACGGTAATGTTGGCCTCGGCTCCACGAAGTTTCACAGGAAATGAGGCCTTTCCAGAATGATAATGTACATGGCCTATTCTCAAATCGGCAGCAGCACTTTTGCCCCAAACTAGGATTTCCCCAGTGCACTTGGCTTTAGCTTCTTTGAGAATTTCCGGATCGTCTGGAATCACAATATGCGCTGCGGAAACAAGCAGTTCTAACTTTTCAGCAATATGCTGCGAGCGAGATTCGAAATTCTCAGCATGTGCCGTTCTGACATTCGTCAAGATCCCAATTGAGGGTTTGACCATATCGGCATGAGCTATCATTTCGCCAGGCTGGCTAATTCCCACTTCAAAAATTCCAAGAGTATGATGAGCGTCCATGTTCCACAATGAAAGCGGAACTCCGATTTGTGAATTGTAACTCCTCGGGCTTCTAACAATTTGATAATCCGAAGTCAACAGCTGGTTCAACCACTCCTTGACCACCGTCTTTCCGTTGCTCCCAGTGACGCCAATCACTGGATAATCAAACTCCGACCTTTTCTGAGCGGCCAACGCCTGAAGTGCTTTGGTACTATTCTCTACTTGTACAACTGAACTATCAGGAAGTCTAATTTCTTGTTCAACTACGAAAGTTCTTACTCCTTTTTCCCAAGCTGATTGAATGTGCTCGTGTCCGTTGTGGTTTGCCCCTGAAATGGCAAAAAACGCTGCTAGTTTTCCCGCAAAAGGCTTTCGTGTATCAAGAACGAGGTCGCTGATTTCTTGCGAAGAATCTGCTTGAAGAAGACTCCCTCCGGTAATCGTAGCGATATCGCTAGGTGAGATCATATTGACTCCTTCGAAGCCTCGATCGTCTTGGATTTGAGAAGGGCCTCTCGTTGCTCTTGAACTTTCCTACGGCGGCTTTCGAATTCATCCACGAATGCGATTAACTCATCATCGAGTTTCGAGTTTGTGCCTTCCGCCTTATTCGCCATCGCCTCAACAAAAGCTTCGCGACTTAGAGGCAGGTAGCTTTCTTTTTCACCGAGTTGAACTAGATTTTCACCTTCCACAATACGATAGCTGTGGTGAGCTAAATTGCCAGTTCGAACACAAATCGCATGCACTTTGGTCACAAATTCCGCCATCGCCAGCAGGTTGGGAATTGGGCCGAATGGCCTACCTAAGTAGTCTAAATCAAGGCCTGCAACGACAACCCGAATGCCTGAATTCGCTAATTGTGCGCAGACGTTGGGCAGCTCATCATCGAAGAATTGTGCTTCGTCAATTCCAACCACCTCAACGTCCTGAGTAAGAAGAAGAAGCTGAGAAGAGTGCTGAATGGGGGTTGACCGGATTGAGTTTTGATCGTGGCTGACGACTTCTTTCTCGTC
>Ga0206679_10000409_pt1 | contig 35460 bp, 26 predicted proteins | sample M110012015metaG_FD_155464 | JGI IMG/M metagenome (GOLD analysis project Ga0206679, IMG submission 155464) | Ammonia-oxidizing marine archaeal communities from Monterey Bay, California, United States - M1 100m 12015 | ecosystem: Environmental > Aquatic > Marine > Intertidal zone | place: USA... | reverse complement strand
TTATTACAAATGAATACATTTCTGGAATGCCTGAGAACACTCAATTGTGGTGGCGTGTTAGGTATAGAGACAAGGAGTTAAATTGGAGTGATTGGAGTGATGAAGCAGCTTTCTCGACGGGGACATCTTCTATGAGCGCGAACTTATTAGAAAATCCTGGAGCAGAGCAGAACCTGAGTTCGTGGATAATAGATCAAGGGGTTTGTGAAGCGATGCTTGCCGGAGATTGTGCCGGAACGAATCCATATTCTGGCAACTATTATTTCTGTGTTGGAGGCCTTTGTACAGAAAGTGCCGTTGCAATAATGCACCAAGACATTGATGTTGCCTCATATACAGATTCTATTGATTTAGGCGTGCTAAACGTCAGTTTTGGAGCCATGATGTCTGACTGGAGCGGAGCCGATGTTCCTGAGATGCGCTTACGATTTTTAACCTTAGGAGGAACAGAAATAGGTAGTACGGACTACTTTGCCGGCCCTTATACCAGTTGGACTCTTGTGGGTGATGATATAGAAATTCCCGCCTTAACTCGCATAATAAGATGCGAGCTTAAAGGAACTAGAAATGAAGGGACGGATAATGATTCATATTTTGACGATGTTTTTGTCAAAGTTGGAAGCCAAACTTTATGCAATGAGTCACCTGTGAGCATCACCCCAGTTGCTCCGATGCTTACTATTCTTCACTCTTTCCCAAACCCTTCCATAGATGAAGTCACGATCGAATTTGGGGCACTTTCGAGTGAAGATGTACAATTGAGGATGATTGATTCTGCTGGTAGAAAAATTCAATCCCTAGCACGAATTATGAGTGATAAAGCAATAATCTCTCGGGGTAATATGTCTGAGGGGACATATCAAGTGATAGTTGTCACTCAAGACGGAAGGACAGGCACTGTATCACTGGTGTTTGAATGATACTGAAATTTCGCGATTATTTGTGTAATTCCTTATCTTAGAGATTAAATGATTGACCTTTTTGAGTTTTAGATTAAACTTTTTAAGATTGATTTCGTCTAATAATGGATTAAACCACTCGTTATGAAGGAGATTTTACTTAGCGCCGTATTCACTTGTCTCACGACAATAACTTTTGCCCAATCTTTCAATGGTTTTGCCCTTTATAATTCACAGGGATCAAATACCACGTATTTAATCGATGAAAACCTTAATATCGCTCACACTTGGAACCTGTCCACAGAGTGTAATTACACGGTACAATTAAAAGAAAATGGAAATTTAGTTCGTGGGACTAAATATAATGGCAATCAATTTGGCGGTGCAGCCGATGCTGGTAGGGTGCAAGAAATAGACCCGTTAGGCAACATAGTTTGGGATTATATTTATTCTGACTCAGAACACTTAAGTCATCATGATCTTACATTAGTTGGTGACAATGTTCTACTTACAGCTTGGGAGATAAAGTCTGTCTCAGAAGTTAACGCTGCGGGATATGATAATACTGATTCGGATAAATGGCCAACACATTTTGTTGAATTAGCTCCCGATGGAGATGGTGGAGCTGATATTGTATGGGAGTGGCATATTTGGGACCATTTGTGCCAGGATACAGATTCAAGCAAGCCAAACTATACTTCAGACATATCTGACCACCCTGAACTCATTGATATCAATATGATACAGCAAATGGGCGGACCGGGTGGTGGCGGTGGACCAGGAGGAGGAGAAGGAGATTGGTTTCACGTTAATGGAGTTGATTACAATGAGGATTTAGACCAAATCTGTTTTTCTTCAAGATTTGCTTCCGAGATTTATATTATAGACCATAGTACCACTACTGAGGAGGCTGCTTCACACGAAGGGGGTAATTCTGGAATGGGAGGCGATATTATATATAGATGGGGAAACCCTTCGAACTATGGTATGTCAGGATCTCAGGTAATACCAAACGCAGTACATGACGCTAGGTGGATTACTGATGACGGGAGACCAAATGGTGGCTTCTTACAAATTTTTAATAATAGCGGTCAAAGTAGTGGCCAATCAACTATTGATGGAATAGATGCTCCCTTAGACCCCGAGACCGGTTACAATTATTTTTTGAATCCAGGTGAGCCGTACGGCCCTGACTCATACACAACTAGGTATGTCTGTGCATATTCTGCTAGTGGTCAGTCGGCATCTGATAGAATGTCTAATGGAAATATATATGTTAATGCTTCAGGAGGTCAAGGCGGGGCAGGTGTTATGTATGAAGTGAATGCAGCTGGTAATATAGTTTGGGGCCCCTATAATTCTCAGACTCCAAAAGGATTTAGATATGAGTGTGATTACCCAGGGATAATAGCTCTTGAGCAGTATATCAACACCTCTACTAGTTCTTGCTTCACCTCATCGATTACTGAAGTTGAGGAATCGTTTTTAATTTATCCAAACCCCACTTCTGGTTTAATTAATATTGAATTAAGTAGCTTAAATCAGAATTTTATAGAGTTCTCAGTGACAAATATTTCAGGGCAAGAGATTCAAAGGGAATTGGTGAACAACAGAAAGAACATTCAATTGGATTTACAGGATTATTCTGAAGGACTTTATTTTATAAATCTTATTAATAGTAAAGGGGAGACCTACGCTAAACGGATTTCATATATCAGGTAAATGATTTTTCGAATCGTTTTTTATATATCCACGGCTCTATTTTCAGCAAGTCTCTTTTCTCAAAGTGAGTTTTATGAGACTGATAATATCAGGGAGATTCATATTGATTTTTATGATGAAAATTGGGATCACCTTTTAGACAGTTTATATGTAGAAGGTGAGGGCGGTAGAATATTAGCGAACATTGAAATTGATGGCAGCACCTATTACAGTGTCGGAGTTCGGTATAAAGGATACAGCTCAGTAAGTGTCAACTACACTAAGAACCCTTTTAATATTAAACTGGATTACGTTATTGAGGATCAAAATCATGAGGGAATTGACAAGATCAAGCTGTCTAACGTAATTCAAGACCCATCCTTTTTAAGAGAAGCATTATCATATGAAGTATGTAGGAAATACATGCCATCATCTAATGCTAATTTTGCAAACCTCTTTATAGATGGAGTATTATGGGGTTTATATTCAAATGTAGAGGCTGTAAATAAGGAGTTCCTTATAGACCGGTTTGGAAGTAAGTATTCCTCATTCTTTAAGTGTAATCCCGAGGATTTAAATATCCAGATAGGAGGGGAGAATTCAAATTTAAGTAATACCCACGGTACAGACAGTATGGATTATATTCCTTACTATGATATTGAATCTGACTATGGATGGGCAGACCTATATCATTTAATTGATACACTCAATAATTTTCAAGAGGACATCGATAAGGTTTTGAATGTTGATAGAACCTTGTGGATGCATGCTTTGAATTTTAGTATGATAAACTTTGATTCCTATATCGGTTACGGCCAGAATTATTATCTGTATTTAGACCAAGCAAATCAGTTCAACCCCATAATTTGGGATTTAAATATGTCTTTTGGAAGTTTCAGGCTTACAGATGCATCCCAACTTTTCTATAACGGGTTTGATATCAACCAAGCCCAATCCATGGACCCTCTCATTCATCATGAATATGTGTCGGTAGCTCCAAGGCCACTATTGACAAATCTATTTGAATCTGAAAGAAATCGTAAAATGTACCTAGCACATATTAGGACTATTATGGAAGAGAATTTTGTAAATCAAGAATATTATTATCGCGGTCAGACACTTAGCGACATGATATATCAGGATGTTCTGAATGACACAAATAAGTTCTATTCGAATGATGATTTCATTAACAATCTTACGAATCAAGTTTCTATAATTACTTCGATATGTCCCGGCATTACTCAACTAATGGATGTACGCTCAGAGTATTTATCCTCTTACACTGGATATTCAGGAGAGCCCACGATTTCTAATATTTCCTATAGTTCAGATGGCGATATTTTCAGCAATGACTTATGGATTAATGCCGTAGTCGATGATGCAACTTATGCAAGAGTGTCATATAGGTTTGGCAATAACCAAAGGTTTAATTCTATTGAAATGTTTGATGATGGAAATAATAATGATGGTAGTGCTGGAGATGGAATTTATGGTTGTAAAATAGAAAATTGCAGCAACTCTATTGATTATTATTTGTATGCTGATAACGATTCTTCAGGTGTTTTCTCTCCTGCCAGAGCGGCATACGAATTCTATAATATTAGATCTAATATCTCTAACGGAGATTTAGTAATTAATGAATTGATGTCAAATAATGTCAGTATTGCTTCTGATCCTAGTGGAAATTATGAAGACTGGATTGAGCTATATAACACAACGGAGTTTGCGATTTCTACAAATGGACTCTATTTGTCTGACAATCAGGATAATTTATTAAAATGGGATTTGCCAAATCATATGATTCCTGCATTTGGGTACTATGTGATTTGGGCTGATGAGGATGGTGATCAGGGTGAGGAACACGCAAACTTTCAACTGTCAAATCTCGGAGAAAACATCAGCTTGTGTAATTCAGATAGTACTGTGATAGATTCTGTTGCATATCAAATGCAAAACATCGATATCTCGTACGCAAGATTTCCCAATGGATTTGGGGATTTTACGATGCTTCCTCCTACATTTAATTCATCAAATGATATTATTCCATATACAGTGTCAGAGCAAGCTGAAAGTCCTTTAATAGTTTCTCCTAATCCATTTAAAAATCAACTAAACATTAGCTCTAGTGGTAGCTATTCTATTATTGATATATATGGAAAAGAAGTAATGAATGGTTCTGATGAAGTAATTTACACTTCTGACTGGGCTCCCGGAGTCTATTTCATACAGATGATCAATTACCCTAATGATGCTTTTAAAGCATTGAAAATTAAATAATTATGAAAGAATTTTCGTTGGTTATAATATGTTTTTTCGCTTTTTCCCAATTAGACGGTCAAGAAATTACAAACTACACAACATCAGAAGGCCTGTTAGATAATTTCGTTGAATGTCTCGATGTTGATTCTGATGATAATATTTGGTTTGGCACATCTATTGGATTGCAAATGTTCGATGGAGAAAGCTGGATAGCCTACAATACTACAGATTATCCTGGTATGGTGCACGATAATATTAAGGTCATCCGAGCAATGAACAACGGAGATATTTGGATTGGGACTGATTATGGCGCCTGTAGATTTGATGGATTAAGTTGGACAACTTTTGATAATACGAATGGCCTCAATCATAATATCGTTCAAAGTATTGATGAAGATGAAAATGGCATTATCTGGATTGGTACTATGACGGGGGTTTCTTATTTCGATGGGGCAGAGTGGGGTGTTTTCGGTGCCCCAGATTTACATTGGAGCGGAGTAAACGTCACAGTATCTGAATCAGCTGAGAACTTATGGTTAGGCTCTCCTTTAGGCGGGATATCTCTATACGATGGAGATTCCTTCACTACATATTTCACACCTTCGGATGGCTTGGTTTCTCCCAATGTAACAGATTTACTAATAGATGATGAGGGTAATAAATGGATAGGTACTGATGCTGGGATATCTGTTTTAGATGCTTCTAACATCAATATTGCTCAATATACTCAGATGTATCTGTTACCTCCTCCTGACACATTGAATCAGGTTGTTGATTTAGCGATGGATTCTGAGGGGAGAATCTGGGCAGGTATTTATGTGGGATATTTAGGTGTTGGTGGTGTAGCAATGTTGGATGGTAATGAATGGATTAATTATGATGAGAGTGATGGCTTAATAGGCCAAAATATTCGAGGTATTGAAATTGACTCTTTTGATAACGTTTGGGTCGCAACGGGTACAGGTGTTTCAAAAATCGGGAGTCAAACTAGCAATATTTATAATATTGAAGAAAGTGCAATTTCAATATATCCTAATCCTAGTTACGGGAAATTCACTATATCTCTAGGAGGTCTTTTTCAACCCACGACTATTTGTGTATATGACAATCAAGGCCGAGCGATTCAAAACAAACGATTTCTCAATTCAAGTGAAGTAGATATTGAAATACAAGGAGAACCCGGTACATATTTAATTCAATTTATGAGTGGGGACCAGTCTGAAATCATTGAGATGGTCCCTGTAATAAAACTATAAACTGAGTTGGTATTAGTTTTTCTTCTGAAAGGTCTTTGCTAGGTAAACGATGTCACCGTTGGAAAAGGCGTTGTGTATTTTAGACCCTTTTACTCCTGAGAACTCACGAAAAGATCCACGCAATAGAAAAGGGACATGCTGTGAGATCATCTTCATTTTTCTGTCGTGAAGACTATCTAGAGCACGGATCACATCTGGCGAGATGACCCTCTCAGTCTTACATTCCCAATCTGGAAGATCTAGCATTTTCATAGCTTCAGAAACTTTCGCTTTTGGCCTAAAATCCACCCAACTAAACCAACCTCCCGGCTTCAAAACTCGCATCACTTCCTTGAAAAATAATTCAGGATCCCCGTAGCAGTGAGATGATTCCACATTAATAACTGCATCAAATGAATCATTTGAAAAATCTAACTTCTCAGCATCTCCTTGGGTAAATGTTAGAGTCTTAGAATCATTATACTTATTATTGGCCAAATCAACTGCATTCTGGGAATAGTCTAACCCCACCATAGAATCAGGCTTGTGATAATGGTTAACAAACGCAGCTCCTCCACCTCTTCCAGACCCTATTTCTAAGACCTTAAGGCCATTAATAGGAATCGCTGATACAGCTGTGTCATAGAGCTGAATAAACATCCTGTTTGCCTCATCTTTTTCCTCTAATACGGTATTCTTTGAGGGGTCCTTATCTTCAAAGCCATAGTTCATAAAAGACCATTCCTCTTCATGTCCACTCTTAGCCAATCGTTGATACCACCATTTCCAGAACGCCTTTTGTGTTCTAGGAGACAATTTCATTAATGATAGAAATAAATGCGTCATTAGATGTTAGTTATTGTTACTCTGTAAATCGAGAACGTCGAAGATACGTGTTTCAGTGTAGCAAATTCTAGCTACTCAATGTAGCCAAACAACTTTTCGACTACCGTCAGATAACAAAGCAATGTTAAACTGTCCTGGAATTGGCCCGTTATGTAACTGACGTCCTAACAGATCATACCAAACTTCTATTTCAGGACTAGTAAGAACTTCATTATTATTCAATTCAACTACAGTTGTTGAAGGATCTGACCATGGGATTGGATAGGTGCACACTACTACTGGAGATCCCGCAAAAAAATGATTTACTAGATTAAGTTGACCAGAAAATGGAGAGGGTAAATCCGATGGCAAAATAAGGTAACGTGTTTCATCCATGAAAGGCCCTATACCATAGACATTTGGAGCGGAACTCAAATCTTCTGCAGCAACAACCTCACCTTCATCGTCAATCAATTGAAATCCCGAGTACGGAAACGTATAGCTTGTAGAAAATATCGACGACATTGATATCGTGACTACACCCGAACCGCCTGATTCAGGTTGGATAACTGCAAGAATAGAGACAATTATAGAATCACAAAGTTCACTTGGGTTTTCCCCTCCTGAAGGGCATTCGGATTCACATTCTTCTAAGGTCCAAAAAGGCACGACTCCACCACATCCACCCCATGTAAACTCAGCACAAGACTGTGTGTCCTGGTTGAAATAATAAGCAGGTATAGCTGCAAAACATGGTCCAGGGTTGGGCTCTAAATCACAAGGCGATTGCGCTAAGCCTAGACTACCATTGATTACTAATAGGATTAATGTCGAGAGTCGTAATATGTTATTCATGATATTAATAACTTCAAAAATATGGTAATATATGCATAATATTCACTCGTTCTCGATTGGTTAATTTTACCATATGAAAAAAATCTACGTATTTCTATATGTGATGGGAGGTATTTCATTACTTCTAGGTGTGTCGCTTTACATTTTTATGCAGACATCTTCAACAGATTACAATTTTGATATTTCTTCATCTGACATCGGTAGTGATGTCAGAATTGTTTTCGATGATATGGCCGTGCCTCATATTTATGCTCAATCTGAGATAGATGCTATGTACTCCTTAGGATATGTGCATGCTTCAGAGAGATTGTGGCAGATGGACTTGCTTCGACGCGCAGGTGGAGGAGAGCTTTCTGAGCTCTTTGGAGAGGACATGATAGAAAACGACAGGTATTTAAGGACCCTCGGCATGAGGAAGGCAGCAATTAAAGATGCAGCCGAGTTTGATAAGACTTCTTCTGAAAAAACGAAGATTGCTGCCCTTGCATATTTAAAAGGAATCAATACATTTATAGATGAGGAGAAATATCCTATTGAGTATAAGATATTAGGTGCTATTCCTCAGGAGTTCGAAGTTGTGGATATGTACAAAACCGCTGGTTTTATGGCTTATAGCTTTGCAATTCATATTAAAACTGAGCCAATAGTGGATTGGATAAAAACTAACTTCGATTCGACTTACTTAGCAGACATCGCTGTCGGAGTTAAGGGATTCACGAAAATCCCAACTCAAAATGCTTCTGTCGATATCACAACTTTCTCAGATTTGGCAAATCGCCTTGATGAGAATTTACCTGTATCCCAATTTATAGGTTCGAATTCTTGGGTAATATCCGGATCTAAGACCAAATCTGGAGAAGTATTATTTTGTAATGACACCCATATGAAGTACTCATCGCCATCAGTTTGGTATGAAGCACATATACATACGCCTGAGTTAGAATATTATGGGAATCATATAGCTGGAGTACCATTCCCTCCGTTAGGACATACAAGAGAGAGAGCCTGGGGGATAACTATGTTTGTTAATGATGATGTGGATTTGTACAAGGAGACTATAGAAGGAGATCAGTATCTGCACGATGGTAAACTGTATGATTTGGAAGTTTCTAAGGAGATAATTCGAGTATCAGGGGGAGAAGATGTTGAGTTCGAGATAAGAAGCACAATGCATGGGCCTTTGATTGAAGACAGTGTTGCTTTATGGTGGACATATATGCAGTATCCCGAGAACTTAATACAGGAAGCCTTTTATGGTTTGTCTAGGTCAAATAGTATTGAAGAAATGCAACATGCAGCTTCTTTAGTTCACGCTCCAGGATTGAATATCATGTATGGAGATATTGAGGGGAATATAGCATGGTGGGCTGCTGCGAAATTGCCTATTAGATCTATTACAGCAGATTCAAAATCTATACAAGATGGATCACTTGCAGCGAACGAAATACTGGGGTGGTATGATTTTTCAAAAAACCCACAAACGGTAAATCCTGATAGGGGTTATATATACTCTACAAATAATTCTCCGGAGGAGGTAGAAGGAGTACATTATCCTGGATATTACTACGGAGGAAATACTAGGGGGGCATCAATAATGAAAGCGCTTTCTAGCGATAAATCTGATTGGACTATGGAAGATGTTCAGGCAATGCAAATGGGCACCCATTCACCAGTTTATGAAAGTAACTGTAGCATGATGTGCGAGTACGCTTCAGATAATGAGTTCGAAGGTGTTTATTCAGAATATTTCAAAAAACTACAGGATTGGAGAGGTACACACGCAAAAGAGGAAGTTGAGCCTACTATTTATTACAGATGGATGCATGCTATAATTAAGGATGTTTTTAAAGATGAGTTAGGTGCGGAGAAATATCTCACTTTCCGTGGCACCATTGTTTGTGAGAACACATTACCGTTAGTCCTTCAGAATGGTGATTCGCCATGGTGGGATGATAAGGGTACGGATGATATAGAATCTGCCTCGGATATTATTAAGATAGCTTTCCGTGAAGCCATGGATGAAATTTTAGACCAAAGGGGTTCCGATCCATCAAACTGGGAATATGGGAAAGTTCATCATCTCACCCATGAACACGCTATGGGAGAAGTCAAGATGTTAGCGGATATCTTTAATGTGGGGAGGTATGAAGTTCCTTCAGCAAAAGACGCCCTTTGTAAATATGAATTTAAACTCACGGATTCTGTGGATTTTGAAGTTTTTTCAGGTCCAGCTATGCGTGTCTCAATAGATTTCTCGGATGTAGATGCTTCAGAAAGTGTAATCCCGACAGGTCAATCAGGGAATGTTTTCAGCCCTTATTATGATAACCAAGCAGAAATGTATCACTCAGGAGAGTTCCGAAAGCAGCGAATGGATAAAGAGGAGATAGAAGAAGTGAAGATCGGAGAATCATTTATTAGAGCTAACTAAATAGAGAGCACAAATTTTATAATCTTGCGTACATGAAAGTAATAGTTTTAGGAGCAGGTCTTGTCGGTGCACCCATGGCTTTAGATCTAGCTAAGGGTTCTGAGTTTGAAGTAACTGTAGCTGATATTAGCCAAAAGAATTTAGATAAATTTAAGGACGGCAATATTGTGACTGTCGAGATGGATTTAGATAATAAGCAATCCATTTTTGAAGTAATAAGCGATCAGGATTTGGTCTTGAATGCAGTACCTGGGTTTATGGGTTATAGAACTATGGAGCGGATTCTAAGTGCCGGTAAAAATGTCGTCGATATCTCGTTCTTCCCTGAAGATGCTCTGGAGTTAGATGGGCTGGCAAAGAAAAATGGAGTTACTGCCATTGTGGATTGCGGTGTGGCCCCAGGTATGAGTAATATCCTACCAGGATACGTAGATTCAATTTTAGATAAAACAGACTCCATTCTCATTTATGTCGGAGGCCTCCCTAAGGTAAGAGAGCTTCCTTACGAATATAAAGCAGTATTTTCTCCCATAGATGTTATTGAAGAATATACTCGTCCTGCGCGTTATATAGAAAAGGGCGAACTGATTACAAAGCCCGCGTTATCAGAGCCTGAACTCCTTCAATTCGAAAAGGTAGGTACTCTTGAGTCGTTTAATAGCGACGGTATAAGATCTCTGGCAAAGACGATGTCCCATGTTCCTAACATTAAGGAGAAGACTCTACGTTACCCAGGACACATTAGAATTATGGAGATAATGCGAGAGGCAGGTTTTTTCAGTTCTGATACAGTAGATGTAAAAGGCGTTGAGATTCGACCAATAGATCTTACAGCTAAGCTTCTTTTTCCGCAGTGGGAACTTAAACCTGGAGAAGTGGACTACACGATAATGCGAATCGAAGTCGAGGGAGTTAAAGACGGCAAAAATGTGCGCCATACTTATTCTTTATTCGACGAGTATTGTCCTGAAACAAAGGTTCATAGCATGGCGAGAACAACAGGATATACTGCTACAATGGCTATCAGGATGCTTGCTGAAGGTTTATACGATGAGAAAGGCATTATCGTTCCTGAATTCATTGGAAAGAATCACAATTGTGTTAAGTTTATTCTTGATGGGCTTGCAGATCGAGGTGTTAATTATGAATTACTTATTGAATAATATAAAGATTTTATTGATGTAACTTTCAATCACAATGACGAAATCGGTACACAGACTATATCTTTTCACTATGGTTGCAATAGTTGTCTTTGTAACTGCATTACTTCGTTTCTACTCGTTTTTCAAGACGCTTTTTCAATTCAAAACACACAATTTCACCAAATGCTAGGGCGCTAAGATATTCTTACCTCAATTTTGATGTTGATCCGATTAACCATCTCTATTTTGGTGTTGATTCTGACTACTATGTTAAAGATGGTTTAACTCTTAGCGCTTTATACGATTTTTCCTCCCGAAGTGGTGTACTGTTTCATAGATTTACAGTCAAAATCATTCAGCGCTTTTAATAATGAGTAAGTCTATTCTTTCAGGTGTTAAATTGCTAGTAATAAGCATATTAATATTTGGTTGTAGTGATGATGGTCAAGTCATCGAGGCGAAAGGAAGAGATTTTTCAACCACTGGAATTTTTACAGGGAATAAATCTGCAGAATCTTCTGACAGTGCATTTTTAAAGAGCGATTCATATAAAGTGAAAGCTTTAGAAGTGCTTCAAACTCCTAAATACTCATATCTAAAGGTAGAAGGCGAAGGAGACGGTTTAAGTGTGGGAGAACCATATTGGATAGCCACTCTAAAGAATGATTTTATCGTGGGCGAAGAATATATTTACACGGGTCGCTTGCTAAAGAAAGATTTCGAAAGCAAGGAGTTTAATAGAATATTTGATAAAATCTATTTGGTCTCCTTCATTGATAATGCAAATGGGTTAACCTCTATTAAATCAACGATTGAAGGTGTCGTGACCATTGCTGATATTGTTTCTGATCCGATGGGGTTCACAGGAAAGAAGGTGAAGGTGCACGGACAAGTTGTGAAAGTAAACGATGCTATAATGGACAGGAATTGGATTCATTTGGTAGATGGTTCAGCTGATGATTATGACTTTGTAATCACCTCAGATGTAAGCGTTCCTGTTGGTCATACAGTAGCATTTGAAGGTTTTATATCTACAAATAGAGATTTCGGTGCGGGATATAGGTATGAGCTACTTATGGAGGATGCGGTTACAATAAAATAAACTATATTGAAAAGACTTTTTTCTACTTCTTTTACCGGAATATATATCCTGGTCTTTGCTGTTTCTATTGGAGTAGCAACATTTATAGAAAACGATTTCGGGACTAGTTCTGCAATGAAACTAGTATATCAAGCTCTGTGGTTTGAAGTATTGTTGACACTATTCTCCATAACTCTTGTAGTGAATGTGGTGAAATATAAAATGATTTCACAAAAGAGATGGCCTTTGGTTATATTTCATTTGTCAATGGTGATGATCCTCGTAGGAGCTGGAATCACAAGGTACTTTAGCTACGAAGGAACCATGCACATCAGAGAAGGCGAGTCTTCAAATACGATACTTTCTCGGGATACACATTTAAATTTCCAAGCTTCTTCTAATGGGAATATGTATGAATTCAGTGAGCCAGTTCTCTTTTCTTCAATAGGAAGTAACGCCTTCGATGAGAAGTACAATGTTGCAGGACGTTCAATTAGAGTTGAGGTTCAAGATATATTGCCAAACCCGACAAATGTCCTTGCTCAGTCATCTTCTGGCCAGCCTATTCTGAAAATTGTATATGGAGGAAGTGGATCCAGACAAGAGTTCTATATCGCAGAGGGAGAAAGAAGGACGCTTTTCGGGCTTAACTTCGATTTCAGCCAATCCATAGAAGATTCATCCGCCGTAGATTTTACAGATACACCGACAGATGTAAATATTTATTTTTCAGATGGCGAGCTTTTCTTTAAATCTCGTTCGAACCTCTCTGAGATGGTGATGCTAACCCAAACTCAGACTACTCTTTCTGCTACCCAAGTTTATCCACTAAAGCTAAGATCACTATATGATAACGGTGACAAAGGTTTTGTTTTCGGTGAATTCCTGCCATCTGCTGAGCTTAAGATGATAAGCACAGGCCGTAAGCTTGAAAATAGCTCTACAATTGGTGTAAACTTAAAAGTAACTATTGATGAGGTGGAGTTCGAACGATATGTCTTCGGTAGAAATGGAGGAGAAGGTCATGCAGAAGTTTTTAATGTTGAGGGTTTGGATTTTTATGTCAGTTTTGGCTCTAAAAGAATCCAACTTCCTTTCAGTGTATATCTAAATGATTTTATTATGGACAGATACCCAGGGACAGACAGCCCTGAGTCTTATGCTAGTGAAGTAACTTTGATTGACGAAAGAAAGCAAGTCCGAGAAAATCACAGAATCTATATGAATCATGTCTTAGATCACGATGGTTTTAGATTCTTTCAATCGTCCTTCGATCAGGACGAACTAGGTACGTATCTAAGTGTGAACCATGATTACTGGGGTACCATTATTACATATTTCAGTTATGCGTTTTTTACTTTGGGCCTTGTTTTAGTGTTCTTCAGTAAAAAGACTCGATTTTATATACTATCACAAAAATTAAAAACTCTTCAAGACAAGAGATTTATATTACTGCCTTTGATATGTGTTTCAAGTTTTATTTCCCAGCCTTATATCGCTCAGGAATCAATAAAGCCCATAATTCCTGAATTATATTATGTCGACAATGATCATGCTGAGTTATTTAATACTGTTATAGTCCAAGACTTTAAGGGGCGTATGAAACCTATGCAGACTCTTTCAAATGAGCTGCTGCGTAAGGTAACAGGAAAGTCTAATTATGGCGGTGTATCTGCAAGTACTACTATTTTATCTATGTATGCTGATGCTCAGACCTGGTATTCAGCTCCAATTGTTGGTTTTGGTAAACATGCTGGTATCGCTGAGATAATAGGTGTATCGTCAGATAATTTAGCCAGCTATAAGGATTTTTTCTTCGAAGATGGTTCGTATAAACTTAGCGGACAGATACGTGAAGTAACTGCTAAAAACCCTGTAGAGAGAGGGACTTATGATAAGCAGCTAATAAAAGTAGATGAGAGAGTAAACATAGTTGGGATGATATTCTCTGGTTCATTCTTCAAGGTTATTCCAATAGAAGGTGATGAGAATAATACTTGGGTAGGTGAGAGGTTCAGTAGAAAGAATTCAGATGAACTAACATCACCAATAGCCGAGTCGTTCTTCAGTACGTATCGCAGAGCACTTTTCGATGCAATCCAATTGTCTGAAAGCGGAGATTCTAATACAGGTTCTAGAATTTATGAGCTTTGCAATCAAATTATTTCTGAACTCAAGCAATACCAAACAGTTCACGGAGCTGCAGTTATTCCATCGAAATCGAGAATAGCTACTGAGATAGCTCTAAATAACTCTAACGTTTTTAATCGACTTGCACTCTACTATTTCTTACTTGGTATGTTGTTCTTAGGACTCCTGTTTTACTCGGTATTTTCTCCCGATGGACAGGCTAAAAATTTCATGATGGTTTTAGTTGCCCTAGTAGCTATAGGTTTCTTTTTCCATACTTCTGGGCTAGGTGCAAGATGGTATATTACAGGACGAGCTCCGTGGAGTAATGGATATGAATCCATGATTTATATTTCTTGGACTTCAGTTCTAGCTGGCTTAATATTCACTCGCAAGTCTTTGGGTGCTATGGCCGCTACGATGGTTCTTGGAGGCGCCATTCTTCTAATTTCGATGTTGAGTTATCTTGACCCTGAGATTACACCTCTCGTTCCTGTTCTTAAATCTTACTGGCTTACAATTCACGTTTCGCTTATCGCAGGATCATATGGTTTTCTTCTTCTAGGCGCTATTATAGGGTTTATTAATTTATTGATGTATGTAGTTCTTAGTATAAAGAACAAATCCACGATTATCAAGATTATCAAGGAAATGACATACATCAGCGAAATGACATTGACTGGAGGAATAGTGCTTCTTAGTGTGGGCACATATTTAGGTGGCGTTTGGGCCAATGAATCTTGGGGTAGATATTGGGGCTGGGATGCAAAAGAAACCTGGGCACTCGTATCCATACTCGTTTACGCTTTCATCTTGCATATGCGCCTTATACCAGGTCTGAAATCAATATTCGCTTACAATTTTGCTACTCTATTTGGACTTTCATCCGTCATAATGACCTATTTCGGAGTGAATTACTACCTCAGTGGACTGCATTCATATGCTGCTGGAGACCCTGTCCCTATTCCTAGTTGGGTGTATTATGCGGTTGCCGCCGTGGCGATTGTCAGTTTCATTGCATATATGAAGAAGAACAAGCACCAAATTTCTTAAATTGCTCCATGAAATATTTTTTAGCTCTTTCAACAGTTTTATTTTCGTTTATATCAATGGCTCAATCTGATGCAGATGCCACAGTTCGTCGTTGCGAAGTAATGCCTGCATTTGGTGAATGTGTAAATTCAGAAACGGCTGATATTTACCGTTGCTCTTCGATTGCTATAATGGAGCATATCGGAGGATTGGTAAATTACCCTGCTGCTGCTCTTAAGGCAGAAGTCTCCGGTACTGTTTATGTATTGTTTATAATTGAGAAAGACGGTTCTGTGACTAGTGTACGTGTTATGCGTTCTATTAAAGTAGATGACGATACACTTTCTGATGCAGTAGCTTCACTTGAAGAAGAAGCTTTAAAAGCTGTAAGCTCTCTTCCGGACTTCCGTCCTGGTACTGAGGGAGGTGATCCTGTGAGAGTTGAGTATGTAGTCCCAGTTAAGTTTGTTTTAGACTAAAGCATCTTTAGGAATATCTGGAGTCCCACGAGTTAAGTACAAGCTTATAGGTGGGATTAGTCACATAATTGACTGTCGTATTATTTAATAAATCTTGCTCTATAGTGCTTTTGTCCATTTATACTTTCCAGTATATATGAGCCAGATTCTAATGATGAGATATCAACTCTCATTAAATGTAAATCTGTTTGGCCTTCAAGAACGATTTTACCCGATGCATTATAGATTGCCCAGTCTTCAATAGGTCCTGCATCATTTGTATTTACTGTAATAAAATCACTTGATGGGTTTGGGCTAATTGAAAGAGATAAAGGGCTTTGAATGTGAGGGGTGCTAATATTTAGAGCAGCGTCTCGAATACGAACGAAGTTTGAGTGGACATACTCACGGTTTACCATATCCCAAGATTGAACTTCAATAGACCCATCGTATTCTGCTTCTGGTGAAATGAGTATTGTAAATCGCTCGCCTGGGTATATATCGAGTTCCTCAACCTCGAAAGGCGAAGGAACGGGGCGGCCATCTGACATGTAGCACATCCCTTCTAGTTCTGAAGGTATGATTATTTTTGTGAGTGTGTAGGCCATCGATCCCAGACGTAGAGCGATTGATTCGCCATTGGGACATGATATAATCGTGCCTGACTCACCAGGCATCCCCGCGCTTCCAGTTTCTAGTTGACTCCCCGAGCGTCCATTTACCATGAAGTAATCGGGGCGTATATCGTGAAATGGATATGATTGTACTGGATCTAGGTTGGTCGCTATTTCTAGGTCACTAAATAATAAGGGCGCATCAGAATAATATGAAGGACCTCCTTCAAAAAGAACTCCTCCAGGATGACGTACTAGAATCATACCGTACATGCCCATCGTTAGATGCAGGGTAGTGGTTACGTGGCAGTGATATAGGAAAGTTCCTGGTTCTGATGCAGTAAATGAGTATGAACCTATTTCATCCATAACTACAAGAAATGAAGTTGTGGGAACACCATCATTTGCCTGATCTACGTCAAGGCCATGGAGATGTATTGTATGTGATTCAGGACTATTATTTACGAAAGCAAGGTTTACTTCGTCACCTGTTTCATATTCTAGTAATGGTCCAGGAGCGGTAATATAACCATCAGATGAAAGACCATATCCCCAAATAGGGATATCCATACCGTCATCAGAAATCAGGATTCCGTCCATGCCGGCAAAGAAAAGAGGAGGAGGAGAGAAGGTTTGGGCTATAGAGTTAAAAGCGTTCAAGCAAAACAATGACGCTACAAATAGTATTACAATATATAATCTCATGGAGTTATATTTATTAGTGTAATCATTCCGCCTGGGTAAAATCCAGAATTAGTTACTGCTATAAGATTGTGATTATGTACTGGGTATATGCCCTCTTGATTTGCAATAAGTAATAGAGTCACACCCTCACCTTGTTTCAGAGGTATCGTGTCTTTAATCCAGCCTATTCTAGAAGTTTGGATTGTGGTAGATAGATACTCTACATGAAAGCCATGGAAGTGTAGGACATGATCCATAAAACCGCTGTTTACAATAGAAATAGTACAGGAGTCACCTAAGCTTAACGCAATGTATCCATTTGTATCTAGAGCTGTGTGTGGATATGTATAAGAGTTTATAGAAAAATATCGCGGTATATAAGGCTCTTCATCAAGCAGCTCGCCGCCAGAAGAAATTGAGTCCATCCTTTCGGGCATACAGTCGGCTAAATTCCAATGAAATTGGTTTTGCATATTTAGCCCCACTTTCAACACGCCAGATAAACCTAAATATAAGCCAGCCTGATCACTGGAGAAGTAGCGGTAAGTCCCCATTGATAAAGGAGGAATTTCGAAAGTTGTAGTGTCGCTAGGAAGAATTTCAACTCCAAAACTCATAAAACCATCTATCTCAAAATTGTGGGGTACTGAATCAGTATTTATTACTGTAAGAGACAACGAAGCGTCGGCGATAGTACTTATAGCAACATTTGAAGTATCAAAAACAGCGGTTTCATTAAACCTCAATACAGACATAGTGTCTTGGGACTGAAACCACTCCCCGGAATTTATCCAAAGGGTATCCTGTGCACAAACATTCATATTTAGGCTTATAACGCAAATTATTATACCTAAATGGATGTGATTTCTCATAGAATGATTGTTAACCAGTAACAAATATTAATTAGTAGTATATGCGACGTCGAACTTCTGCGATGTACTTTGCTAAGCGTATTACCTGCTTAGTGTAGCCGAATTCATTATCGTACCAAGAGTAAAGCACTACGCTCTTTTTGTCATTGCTTACGATGGTAGCTGGGCTATCAAAAACGGCACAACATTCATTGCCGATAATATCATTGCTTACGAGCTCTTCGTTCATAGAGTAATGGATTTGGTTTACAAGACTGCCAGAAAGAGCAGCCATCTTCATAAGTCCATTTAACTCCTCAAGAGTAGTTAGGCGACCGAGTTCTAGGTTCATGATAGCGAGAGAACCATTAGGAGTAGGAACGCGGACGGCGTTAGCGGTGAGCTTGTTTTCGAGGGAGGGGATAACTTTCGTTACGGCCTTTCCAGCACCTGTTTCCGTTATTACCATATTTACCGCGGCAGAACGACCTCTGCGCTCCTTTTTGTGCATATTGTCGAGAAGGTTTTGGTCGTTTGTGTATGAGTGTACTGTTTCGATGTGCCCTCTAACAACACCGTAGTTATCCTCGATTACTTTGAGGATAGGTGATATAGCGTTAGTGGTACAGCTAGCAGCAGAAAATATGTCAGTGGTATTTATGTCGAGCTCAGAGTGGTTGATTCCGTAAACGATGTTTGGGACACCTTTTCCAGGTGCAGTAAGGAGAACCTTACTAATTCCGTTGGCTTGAAGGTGTAAGCTAAGTGCTTCTTTATCTCGGTACACTCCTGTGTTGTCAATCAGGAGGGCGTCGTTAATTCCTAGAGCAGAATAGTCTATAGAAGTGGGGTCAGAAGAAGCGATAATTTGGATTCTCTGTCCGTTGATAATAAGGTGCTTTTGATCGTAATCGATTTCAATAGTCCCGGGAAATCGTCCGTGAACAGAGTCATTTTCGAGGAGGGCGGCACGTTTTTTCAGAGAAGCGTTGTCTATTTTTCTGAGGACGATTGCGCGTAGGCGGAGTTGTTGTCCTTTTCCGGCTTGCTTAATTAACTCCCTCGCGGCAAGTCTTCCTATTCTCCCAAAACCAAATAGAACTACATCACGTGGTTCGATATTCGAATTGTCAGAGGTTGAGAAACCTTTAAGTTTGGAATTAAGAAACTCAGACTTAGAAGAAAAATCAGAAGCTTCAGAAATCCACTCACTAGCGAGTTTACCTATATCAATCTTTGCTGGCGCGATGTCCATATTGTAAATCTCTGAGGCTAGTTCAGCAGAATCGACCACATTTATGGGGCTCTCTACCACTTTCGCAGCGTACTTGTGGAGGTTGAGAATTTCGGTTATGTTCTTATCTACAAGATGATTGCGGAAAAGAACGAGTTCGATGTTTTTCTCGAAAAGAAGTTTTCCGATTGAATGCATTAATTCAATCGCAGCTTTTTCCTGATCGATGTATGCGTTCAGTTCATTACTGTAAGACTCTCTAAGGCTTGAAGACTGTGACATGATTTTGTTATAGGGGTAAAAATCACGGCAAAGATACTCAGAACTACATAGCTTAGATGTCTGGATATACACACTTATTCAAATATTGTAAAGTCTTGTTCACATACCTTGCTATAGAGGGATATCTATTGATTATGTAGTATGTTGATATAGTTAGTTCAGAGGTGTAGTTAATGAATTTTTATGACGTTATTGGTGAGATTTGGCTTTGCTAAAGAAAAAAACTATCTTCGTTATATGCTCAAAATTAAAAATATCATAGCTCTTGCTGTATTAATGATTTCTGCTACGACTTCTTACGCCCAAACTCCAACTTTTCACTTAGATGTAGCTCCTATTATCTACAATAATTGTACAAAATGTCACAGAGTAGGAGAACTTGGGCCAATGCCACTTACAACTTATGATGAGGTGGCTGCCAACGGATATTATATCGAGTATGTCACACAATCCGGCTATATGCCACCATGGACTCCGGACCACAATTACACAACATTAATCGGGGAACGTTTCCTTACAGAGGACGAAAAACAAACATTAGTGGACTGGGTTGCTGCTGATATGCCAGAAGGAAATCCATCTGATAACCCCGGTATGCCAGATTTTGACATAGGACTACAATTGGGCAATCCCGACCTTGTCCTGACGATGCCTGAACCCTACCTACACGGTGGCGATGGTCTTGAGCAATACCAAGTTTTTATTATACCCACAGGTATCACTGAAACTGTGGAAATATTGGCAGTAGAAATCATCCCTTCAAATAACGCAATCGCGCATCACGGGTTAATCGGTTATACAACTAACCCCGCTTCAATAAATGCTGCCGCTGCGCTTGACAATGCCGACCCTGCTGCCGGTTACGAGAGTTTCGGTGACTACGGCGTTTCAGTCGAGGATCGTTTATTCGGCGGTTGGGTTCCCGGCTCGCTACCTCTGATGTTTCCGCCCACTATCGGTAAGATTATGGAGCCCGGCTCTGAATTGCTTCTTCAGATGCACTACGGCCCAGCCTATCAAGATGAGTTAGACCAAACAACGATTAACATCTACTTCGCCGATGTACCCCTCGAGCGGGAAATTGAAACATACATTGTAACTCCGGCGAACCTTTCTGTTCCATTCTATATTCCTGCTAATGAAATAGTTTCATTTCACGGTACGGTATATGTCGAAAACGACATAAGTATTATATCAACGATTCCTCACTCACATCTGGTGGGTAAATCATGGCTTGTTTACGCCACTTCTCCAGATAACCAAGACACCATTCCTATGATTTCCATCCCCAATTGGGATTTTCATTGGCAAGGCATCTTTACCTATCCTAGTTTACTTCATATCCCTGGTGGATATACCGTTCATGCGATTGCAGAGTATGACAATACATCCTCAAACACGTTCAATCCCAACAATCCACCTCAAGATATGTGGTTCGGAGATTTCACCACAGATGAGATGTACGTCTTGTTTTTCCAGTTTGTGGGTTATCTTCCAGGTGACGAGTCAATATCAATCATTTCTGACCCTATTGTTGGTTGTATAGGAGATGTCGCGACTAATGGAAGCATTGACATTAGCGATATTTTACTAATTCTCAGTCAATACGGATGCCTTTCAGAGTGTGAAGCAGATGTTGATGGCGATGGCGCTGTGAGTATTTCAGACGTATTGGCTGTCCTTGCTGTGTTCGGTGAAACATGTTAAAACACATGATTTAGATTTTTGGTAGTGCATCATTAGGAGATTTTAGTGAGATTTGGCTTTGCTTAAGAATAAAACTATCTTCGTCAAATGCTTAAAATGAAAAATATCTTAGTTCTCGCCGCTTTCATTATTTATGCGACGACTTCTTTTGCGCAAACTCCAACTTTTCACTTAGATGTAGCTCCTATTATTTACAACAATTGTACAGAATGCCATAGAGAAGGTGAATTGGGACCTATGCCTCTAACGACCTATGATGAGGTGGCTACCAATGGGTATTATATCGAGTATGTCACACAATCTGGTTATATGCCGCCATGGACTCCGGATCACAACTACACAACATTAAATGGTGAGCGTTTCCTTACCGAGGAGGAGAAGCAAACAATAGTGGACTGGGTTGGGGCTGAAATGCCAGAAGGCGATCCCTCAGATAATCCAGGCATACCAGATTTTGATTCTTTATCCCAATTGGGCGAACCTGATCTTATCCTCACCATGTCTGAACCCTATCTGCACGGCGGAGACGGAATTGAGCAATACCAAGTTTTTAGAATCCCCACAGGTATCACTGAAACTGTGGAAATATCGGCAGTAGAAATCATCCCTTCAAATAACGCAATCGCGCATCACGGTTTAATCGGTTACACAACTAACCCCGCATCAATAAATGCTGCTGCCGTACTTGATAATGCAGACCCTGCAGCCGGTTACGAGAGTTTCGGTGACTACAGTGTACCTGTTGAGGACCAGCTATTCGGCGGTTGGGTTCCCGGCTCGCCACCTCTGATGTTCCCGCCCACTATCGGTAAGATTATGGAGCCAGGCTCTGAGCTGCTTCTTCAGATGCATTATGGCCCAGCTTTTCAAGATGAGTTAGACCAAACCTCGATTAATATCTTCTTCTCCGATGTACCCCTAGAACGAGAAATAGAAACTCATCTTTTATCACCTGCTGACCTGCTCGTGCCATTTTATATTCCGGCTAACGAAGTCGTTTCGTTTCACGGTACTCGCTATGTGCCAAGTGACGTAAGTGTTATTTCCACAATTCCTCATTCCCATTTGTTAGGGAAATCATGGCTTGTATATGCCACCTCTCCCGATAACCAAGACACCATTCCCATGATCTCTATCCCCAACTGGGATTTTCATTGGCAAGGAATCTTCACTTTCCCAACTTTACTCCATATCCCTGGTGGATATACCGTTCACGCGATTGCAGAGTATGACAATACATCCTCAAACACATTCAACCCCAACAACCCACCTCAGGATATGTGGTTTGGGGATCTTACCACAGATGAGATGTATGTTATGTTTTTCCAGTTTGTGAATTATCTTCCAGGTGATGAGTCCATATCAATAACTTCACTTACTGAAAATAACATTGTTATGGGGGATGAGAAGCTGCTTCCGGCTCACCCTAATCCTGCTCGCTCTTCTGACGAAATAACGATCGGATTTACACTCCCAAGCTCTGAAGCCGATGTTACACTCGAGCTATTCGATATTAATGGTCGTTCTGTAGCACTTTGGATCGACGACCAACCATATGCTCCGGGTAGCCACTTAGTGCGCCGCTTTGTCCCAGCTGGATTGCCATCCGGGTCATATATTTACAGGCTCACCACCTCTAATGGAGCTGCAGTAAGTAAGGTGTTGGAGTTGGTTAGATAACGTCCTTCAAATATCCCCAGCAAATCTTGCCGCAAAAAACCGAAGATGATCGACAACTGAAACGCGCCAGTAAGCCCAGTTATGTGTTCCTTCCCGCTCGAAATACGAATGACTAATGCCACGCTCAGTCATAACTCTATCTAGCTCTCGGTTAACATCTAAGAAGAAATCAGAAAGGCCACAATCGAAAATAAAACTCGATCGAGTAGAAATAATGCTCTCTGCTATCTCAACAACGCTATGTTCAGCCCAGCGGTCAGGAAAATCTTCTATTCTCCCTAACAACTTTGGTATTCCCCAATTTTTCGGAAAAGGCCTCAGGTCCACACCACCGCTCATACTTCCAGCACTTTCGAAGAGCTTTGGGTGACGAAGTGCTAGGTATAAAGCTCCGTGACCTCCCATGCTAAGCCCTGTGATAGCTCGATAGTCTGAAGTGGCAATGGTTTGGTAAAGAGAATCGACAGATGGTATAAGTTCGCTAACAATAAAGGTTTCATATTGGCTTTCTGGCAACACAGGACTATCGAGATACCACCCCTGTTTTCCTCCGTCAGGACAAACGATAATAACTCCCAGTTCCTCTGCTAAATCTTCAATAAAAGGTGCTCGGCGTATCCAGTTACTAAAGTCGCCACCGGCTCCATGCAGAAGATAAATAACAGGAAGGGGTTCATCATGAGGGGAGTTAGGTAGAATAATTAAGTTGGGCACTAAACTATTCATGGCAATGCTTTTTACTTTAAGAGTGTCAACCTTTGCATATAACTGGAAGTTTATACAAAGAAAATAAACGAAAAGGATTCTGTAAAGCATGTTACAATATTACAATGTTTGTAATATCGCGCTATGGTATTTTCGAGTATAATATTCCTGCTTTACTTCTTGCCACTATTTTTAGTGGCGTACAGGTTTGGGGGTGCGAAATTTCAGAATTACATATTGTTATTTGCCTCTGTGGTATTTTATGGTTGGGGGGCGATGTCATTTTTACCTATTCTACTTGCTAGTAGTGTGGTGAACTATTATTTAGTTCGGAAACTTCACGCAATGGGTGGAGTAGGAAGGGGTCGTGCAGTTGGTGGAGCCGTGATCTTAAATGTGGGAATATTGTTGTATTTTAAGTACGCAAATTTCTTCGTCGAAAACATCGCTCCCCACGGTTTTGTTTGGGAGGATGTAGCACTACCGATTGGAATCTCTTTCTTTTCATTTCAATCTCTCAGTTACGCTTTAGATGTTCATAGAAAAACGGTAAAGCCTCTCGATAAATTAAGTGAATACTTAGTCTATATCTTAAGTTTTCCTCAAATGATAGCCGGCCCTATTGTACGGTTTACGGAAGTAGAAAAGGAGCTTAGGAATAGAACTGTAGAGAATTCAGCTTGGTTATATGGCTTTTATAGATTCACTTTAGGACTTGCTAAGAAAGTATTGATAGCTAATTCGTTAGCCATGATATTCCCTATAGATATAGCTGTGATATCTGGAGGGTTCGAGGGTTGGAGTGCGCCTCATGCTGTTATCGCAATTCTAGCATATACATTCCAAATATATTTTGATTTTTCTGGATACTCTGATATGGCGATAGGACTAGGAAAGATGCTCGGATTTAATTTCCCCGAGAACTTCAAGCAGCCCTATAGAGCAACTAGTATTACGGATTTCTGGCGCAGGTGGCATATCACTTTAAGCTCTTGGATGAGAGATTATTTGTATATCCCATTAGGTGGAAACAGAGTGAAATCCAATTCTAGACTCTACACAAATCTTGTGGTGGTTTTTGCTATTAGTGGACTTTGGCATGGTGCGTCTTGGAACTTTCTTATTTGGGGTTTGTATCACGGAACGTTTCTAATTTTAGATAGGATATTCTTACGCAAACTATTAGATAAATTTCCAATATGGATCTCTCGATTTGTCACCTTTTCCTTCGTAGTAGTGGGGTGGGTTTTCTTTGCAATAGAAGACTTTTCTATGGCCTTAGATTTCTTAGGAAGGATGACTCACGTAACACTATTTTCTTTGTCTGTTTGGTCTTCAGAGTTAGGACTTTTATCTGTTAAAAGTATATTTATTTTATGCGCTTCGGTACTATTCACCTCAACAGCCCTCTACGATCGGTTCAAGTTCCCGGATTCACATCCAATGGCTATGGCTGTTGTGGGATTTGTGCTTTGGCTTGTGAGCGTGAGTTATTTAGCAGGATCGGACTTTAACCCATTTATCTATTTCAGGTTTTAATGGCTAAATCACAGAAAATATTAATCATAATTGTCTTGATATTGCTTAACGCTCCGTGGCTTTCTGACGTGCTTGGGTTTAAAGAGCCGCATCCTCTGCACGGTGAACCAACAATTATTGAGGCACCAGAGTTTTCTTTTGACAAACTGTGGAGTGGTGAATTCCAAACCTCAGTAGACGATTTCTCAAGAAATAATTTCCTTCTTCGAGGTATGGCTATTCGTACTCGAAATGAAATTGACTACAGTTTATTCTGTGAGCGTCACGCAAAGTCTATAATTGCTGGTAGTGAAGGTTATCTTTTTGAAGAGAACTATGTGTTAGCAGCTTTAGGGTTAGATGCTATATCTGAAGACACCGTTTCCGAGAGAGTTTCTCGATTGTCTAAACTTTCCATGTCTGCTGGAGTGCCCTTCCTCGTTGTCCTTGCGCCTGGTAAGGGTAGTTACTTCAGAGAGTTTCTTCCTAAAGAATATTTAGAGATGAAGGGGCAGAGCGTTAATAGAATGTATGAAATGTGGCTTGATCAGTTAGTTTATAAAGGTCTTCACTTTCAAGATCTGAATAGCTTCTTTCGTTTAGATAAAGAGGTGTTTCCAAAGAATGGAATTCATTGGAGCGAGTGGGCTCAGGTAGATGCCATCAATATGATCTCGGATGCTCTGCTTGATATTTTGCCTGATAGTTTACGTCCAGCTCGCCTCATGATTGACTCTTCGTATAGATCTACTATAATGGAGGGTACAGACGATGATATAGAACAGGGACTTAATCTATGGCGTAACATCCCTGATTTAGAGGCTACATATTACAATACGCATTGGGAGGATGTTCCCGCTTTTAAGCGCCCTCGCATACTTGTTATTGCAGATAGCTACGCTTGGGGGCTGGTGAATAAAGGGCTTTTGAGGGAAGGTTATAGAGATAGCGAGTTTTGGTTTTATAACAAAGGTGTTCATGGACCCAACATTGTAAAGAAAGGTGCTTCCCCCCAGGCTGTACACGGTTTCTCAACCAAAGCGGAATTCGAGCAGGTAATATCTAGCTTCGATGCTGTAGTATTATTGTCAACCGATGCTAACCTCCCGAGATTTCCTTTTAATTTCGGAAACAATGTAGAATAAGTTGCACAGCTACTAAAGCTATTCTTCGCTAACCGAGAGTTATTTTTACAACGTGAATTATCATCAATTAAAAGCGGTTTGTATAAGCCGACTCAATTCTCAAATAAAAGATAAAATTCTATCTGCTCAGCAGCAAATAAATTTTACTGAGGAATCGAAAACTTCCGCTACGAAGGGCTCAGCTGGAGATAAACACGAAACTGGCCGTGCGATGATGGAGCGTGAACTCGCACTCTCAAAGGCTCAACTAAATAAAGCGGAGTTCCTTAAAAACGAACTCTCTAAAATTTCACTCGATCACAAATGCAATAAAGTTGAGCTCGGTGCATTAATAATTACTTCAGGGGCAATGTACTTCATGAGTATAGGTGTGGGTAAGGTCAGTCTAAATATTGACTCCGACTTGTCTCAAGACTCCGACTTTTTCTATGCAATATCAGGTGGATCACCCATTGGAAAGGTTCTGCAAAACGCAACGAAGGGCGATTTATTAAAATTTCAAGGCCGTGAAATAGAAATTCTTCACGTAGAGTAATCCTCGAAATGCATGCAGTAACTTTGTAAAGTGGTATCACTGGGTTTTTATATAACTATTATGGGGCTTTTAGTTCTGCCTGCTTCAGATTATTTCGTGGGACTATTAATTTTTCCTAAAGTTAAACCTTCATCAAATAAGGATGAAATCTCACCCCGAGCTTTAGAAGGGATTTCAACTATTATAGCTTGTCATAACGAAGTTGATCACATTGAGCTTAAAGTGCGGGCAATTCAGAGTCAGTTTAAAGACGCCGGAGTGGAGACCTATGAAATCATTGTTGTTTCTGACGGTTCAAATGATGGTTCTAACAAAGTGCTTGAGAGATTAGCCACAGAAAACACCATAGTCTATAGCCTTGTGACTGTACGTCAGGGTAAACCGAATGCGCTTAATGTAGGTGTAGAAATTGCACAATACCCGCTATTGCTGTTTTCAGATGTTAGACAAACCTTTGAAAAAAATTCGATAAAGTACCTTCTCTCAAACTTGTCTGATCCTGAAGTAGGAGCTGTAACTGCTCAACTAGAATTGGAGGGCAAAGCGTCGCCGAGCCGCAAGTTTATGAATCGCCTCAAGCAACTTGAAAGTCTCAAGGGCTCAACTACCGGGATGTGTGGAGCTCTGTACCTTATACGACACAGTTTGGTCTTAAAACCATTCCCTAAAGATATTATTTTAGATGATCTTTTAGTCGCTCTTAACGTGATGAAAAATGATAAACGAGTTGTCCTCGAACCTCGAGCCATAGTACGTGATGTGAACTGGGATCTATTCTATAGCGGTCGTCGTCAAGGACGTATTACAGCTGGCTTAGTCCAAATAATACGCCATCACCGAGGCCTGCTTTTCAGCATAGGTCTCAAACAACTTATTTTCCTTTATGGTCAGAAATATTTGAAGTATGTGGCACCTGTTTTGTTTGCCGCTGCAAGTGTTTCTGCACTTTTCACAACTTCGGAAATCCGCTTCTGGCATTTTGCAATTTCAGGCTCTCTATTTCTACTATTGGTAATTGCCCGTCCTATGTTTGTGGGAGAAACTTTGCGACTTGTGCTTTCTTATATGGCACAGCTGCTCAAGCTCGATAAGTATCGTAAAATAAAATGGGAACGCTAATTTGCCTCCTTACGCATCTCGTCGGTCGTTAATGTTGAACCGTCTGGACTCCAACCAGGAGGACCGAAAATGAATCTCAGTTTATTCAATATTCCAGAAGCTTTAAAGACGTCCCGGGCGAGATTACCCCATTCTGAAAATGCGATTCTAGCTGGGTTGTAAGTTGATATATTAGTAATTAATCCATAAGTTGGGGCCTTCGTTTCATCAATGAATGTGCCGAACATCCTGTCCCAAACTATAAGTATGCCCGCGTAATTCATATCAAGGTATTGTAGATCACTGCCGTGATGCACTCTGTGATGAGAGGGAGTATTGAATATTAATTCGAACCAGCTAGGCATTTTCCTAATGACTTCAGTATGAATCCAATATTGATAAATCAGGCTTATTGATTGGGCTGTTAAAATCCACAATGGATCGAAACCTACTAGAGGCATCCATGCGTAAAAAAAGAAAGACCCAGATATTTCACCGGTCCAGGTTTGGCGTAATGCGGTAGAAAGATTATAGTGCTGAGACGAGTGATGCACTATATGTGAAGCCCAAAAATATCTCATCTTATGACTCATCCTATGAAACCAGTAATACGAGAAATCATCCGCTAGCAGAAGTGCAATGAACCCCCACCAAACCATCGGAATCTCAAACAAGCGATACTCATACAAGAAAGTGAAAACACCAAATTTCAAGCCCTTAGTGATCAGAGAACTGCCTATGCTGCCTATTCCCATTATTAAACTAGCAAAAGTGTCTTTTTTCGTATAGTACTCACGATTTCCATAAATGCTGAGCGCCACTTCTATAATTAGAGTGGCTAAGAAAAAGGGGATCGCAAAGTTTGTAATGTCTCCCATTAGATGTTTTTAAACCAATCACTAACGTCAGATAACACCTCTTGAGCTTTGTTGTCGTTATGAAGCTCGTGCTTTGTGTTTTCATAGATGCTCAATGTTGCAAGTTCTCCCGCTCGACCCGCAAATTCACGGCTCCCTTGTGCATCTATAATGTGGTCGTCCGCTCCGTGAATTACAAGGGTGGGGATTTTCAACTGACCAGCATTCTCAATCGCCCACAATCCGCTGGCGTGAAAATGCTTGAACAGTCCAACAGATATTTTATTGTGTCGGAGCGGGTCGTTTACGTAATCAATTCCTACTTGCTCTATGTAGGAGAGGTCGTTTGGGTCGAGTTTATTGCCTTGTGTGAACTTGGGGTAGATTATGTTCATGATGTTTGCCATCGTGACATCAAATTTTGAGGGCTCTTTGTAGAGTTTAAGCCAAGCGCCACTTAGAATCGCCGCTCTCAATGTGTCGCAATCTCTTCTAAGCAAATAGTTTGCTGTTACGTTACCCCCGAAGCTATGTCCATAGAGATATAGGTTTTTGTGAGGGATGCTGTCTATAACGAGTTTGAGGTCGTCTAGGTTGTGAGATAGACTGGGTGTGTGACCTCTGGGACCGTCGGATTTGCCGTGACCTCTTTGGTCATAAGAATAAACCTGAAAACCATCTTTGACGAAATGCTCAGCAACATGTGCGTACCTGTTCTGGTGCTCGCCTAATCCATGGACGATTAATAAGGTGCGATCAGAATCCTCAATATGGCTCCACTTTTGAGCGTGTAAACTTATTCCATCTGAGGTTTTGAGTTCGTATGCTTGCATTTCGAAGTGTGCTTGTTATTTTGCAAAAGATAATAAAACTATCGCCATGTCTGAATTTATAATTTCCATAGATCAAGGTACTACGAGTTCTCGTGCGGTGCTTTTTAATAAACAAGGACATTTTATTTCTTTAGCCCAAACGGATTTACCTCAAATATTTCCATATCCAGGCCAGGTAGAGCACGACCCCTCAGTCATCCTCTCGACAACAATGGATGTTTTACAGGAGGTCCTAAGTCACGAACTTTTAATTAAAGGAAAGGTGATAGCCCTTGGGATAACTAACCAAAGAGAGACTGCTTTAGTTTGGGATAGAGAGAGTGGGCAACCGATTTACAACGCGATAGTTTGGCAAGATAAACGCACTTCAGATGTGTGCGATGACTTAAAGAATGCAGGTTTCTCCGAGTATGCAAAAACCACCACCGGATTGGTAATCGACCCATATTTTTCGGGAACTAAAATCTCTTGGATCTTGGACAATGTTGAGGGGGCCAGACAAAGGGCGGAGAAAGGCGAATTGTGTTTCGGTACTGTCGATAGCTGGCTTTTGTACAATTTAACGGGGGGCAAGGTTCACGCAACTGACGTTACAAACGCATCGAGAACACTTCTCTTTAATATTCGCACCTTAGAGTGGGATAAAAAAATGCTCAACGCATTGCAAGTGCCAGTTCAGATGATGCCGGAAGTGTTCCCTTCATCAAATATTTTCGGACATTACAACTCACCTACTCACGGCACCATTCCTATTACGGCAATCTTGGGAGACCAGCAATCTGCCCTTTTCGGCCAATGCTGTTTCACCTCAGGAATGGCAAAGAATACCTATGGAACAGGTTGTTTTATGCTCATGAATACAGGTGAGGAAATCCCTTCCTCTAAATCGGGCCTCTTAAATACAATAGCTTGGCAAATAGGTGATAAAACGACTTATGCTTTAGAAGGTAGCGTATTTATAGCTGGTGCGGCAGTACAATGGTTGCAGAACGGTATTGAGGTCATTGATGATATAAGCGCGACTTCTGAAATTGCCTCTCGTGAAGCAATAAAAAACCCCAATTCCTCAGTAGTAGTCGTGCCAGCTTTCGCTGGGTTAGGCACACCATATTGGGATATGCATGCACGAGGAGCGATATTAGGGCTTACCCGCGATTCTGGCAGAGACTCTATAATTAGAGCAACATTAGAATCTATTGCATTTAGATCTAAAGATGTACTTGATGCTATGCAAGAAGATTCTGGCATCTCATTATTTGCACTTAAAGTCGATGGGGGCGCTTCGGTAAATGACTACTTAATGCAATTCCAATCTGATATTCTCGGAGTATCGGTTGAACGACTTTCTTTTGTGGAATCTACAGCTGCTGGTGTCGCATACATGGCCGCTCTGACTATTGGGGAGCTTACTTTAAACGAAATTTCTAAACTTCCAGAGTTAGAACGATCATTCGATCCAGAGAAGTCATTAGAATGGAGGGAAGAGAAGAAGGCTGTTTGGTCTAAAGCGATTGAGAGAATCGTTTTGTGATTTAAGTTGTATTCTCTAAAACTCCCGCGGCCATTACTCTGGTTGCCTAGCTGAAGAGCTAAAGCGCTTTACCACTGTCCCATCACTATAGCGATACAGCAACAATTGCCTCGGTTGATATTCGCATTCACGCCCTAATACATCAGATATTCCAATCAACTCAACGTTCGTATAGTTCGTTACTGGATCTAATACTTCTTCACCTACTTGTGAAGGCACGATTCGCATCACTACGGGTCTGTGATCGCTTATGTTTGAGTCATACATACTCCAGCCACCAGTTAAATGCGATGCAATATCAATTGACTCTACGACTGTCTCAGGCTGCAATAAATCGCTCACGAGCTCATTCGTAATAAGTATGTGGTCTATGTGAGAAGGCCAACTTGGGTATGACCAGCCAGAACTTGAGCCCAGTGCTAAATCCATGTCAGCGAACATGTAGTGTTCTGGCTCGTTCAGAAAAGGAGTAAAGACATTGCTAAAAGCGGGCTCAGTAATAACGTCGTTTAAATCGCCTAAAAGAATTACCCTATCGTTACTGTGGAATTGACTTATATAATCTTCGATTAAGATATTGGCTTCGAGTCTTCTATTTTCCTCATCGTTGCTATTGCCAAGATCAATGCTGCCGTCGCCACAACATTTGTAATGGTTGTTAATCGCGTAAAGAATCTCTCCGAGATGCTTAAATTTCAAGACAAGTGGCGATCTTGGAAGCGGATTCCAATACTGGGAGCTCGTATAAATCTCGAAAGCATCCAGAACTTCAATTCGCTCAGTGTTGTATACAAATACGAGCCCTCCGAACCAACCATTCATCATGATATAGTCATAGTTTTCGAGGCCTTCGACCATGGTTTTAAAAACGGTCGTATCATCAATTTCTTGGATAGCATAAACGTCGAGGTCGAGATTTTCAATTATCTCACTCACATAGTTTACTGTGGTTTGACCGTTTTTAGGAAACCATTCGATATTCCATGTAGCGATTTCAAGAGCATCGGGCGTACCAAATGATAGGTCGTCTAATGTTTGTGCTTCAGCACCAACAAAAACCGAGAAGAAAAAAACTGATAAAAGTATACGACTCATACAGTAAAATTAATGCAATGTCGACTAGGGAATTCTAGTTCCAGGAATTTTCCTCACTCGCAAAGATTTTGGGGTTACTTCAATATACTCAGTGTCAGAGATCCATTCCATGTACTCTTCAAGAGACATATTCTTTGCGGGAGCTATTTTAAGCCCCTTGTCAGTACCAGAAGACCGCACATTTGAATGCTTTTTTCCGCGGACTAGATTGAGTTCCATATCAGTGTTGCGTGAAGACTCTCCTACTACTTGACCTGGATAAATCTCTTGACCTGGATCAATGTAGAAAGTTCCACGTTCTTGTAGTCGGTCAATTTCATATGCACGGGCTTGCCCAAGTTCAGAACTTACGAGAGATCCCGAAAGACGAGTGGAAATTTCTCCTGCATAAACATCGTACTCTATGAAACGGTGAGTCATAATAGCTTCACCTGATGTGGCTGTTAAGATTTGGTTTCTAAGACCTATAAGTCCACGAGAAGGGATTCGATACTCCATATGCTGCAAATCACCCTTAGGTTCCATAACCTGAAGCATTCCCTTTCTCATCATCACAAGCTCAGTAGCCTTTCCTGCAGTAGCCTCTGGCACATCGATAACCAAGTGCTCGTATGGCTCGTGCTCTTTACCGTCAATATCTTTAAAGATTACCTGAGGTTTTCCAACCTGCAACTCATATCCCTCTCGACGCATCGTTTCGATTAGTACTGAGAGGTGTAGTACTCCACGTCCATAAACGTTCCACTTGTCCTCTGAATCTGTTTGTTCAACTCTTAGAGCTAAATTCTTTTGGAGCTCCAAGTCCAAACGCTCACGAATGTGGCGAGATGTAAGGTAATCTCCCTCTTTTCCTAAAAATGGAGAAGTGTTGATAGTAAAGAGAAGACTCATTGTAGGCTCGTCAACCGCGATACGATCAATAGCATCAGGATTTTCGAGGTCAGAGATCGTATCTCCGATTTCAAATTCTTCGATTCCATTAATAGCACAGATATCGCCAGCACGAACTGAGTCTACTTTTTCTTTAGCTAAACCTGTAAAAACGAAAAGTTCTTTCGCTCTAATTTTCTTAACTCCTCCAGCTGTGCAGAGAGCGTAGTCCTTGTTAGCTTGAATTTCTCCGCGGTATAAACGACCGATAGCAATTCGTCCTGTGTACTTAGAGTAGTCGAGAGAAGTAATTTGCATTTGTGGATCTCCTTCATGAAATGGAGCTTCAGGAACTTCTGACACTATAAGGTCTAATAGGAAGTCTATGTCTTTAGCAGGTTTCTGCCAATCATCAGCCATCCAGTTGTGCTTAGCTGAACCATATGCTGTAGGGAAGTCAAGCTGCTCTTCAGTAGCGTCTAGGTTACACATAAGATCGAAAACCTGTTCGTGGACGATGTCTGGTGTACAGTTTTCTTTGTCTACTTTGTTTACTACTACAATTGGCTTCAGGCCAAGCTCGATAGCTTTTCCAAGAACGAAACGGGTTTGGGGCATAGCTCCCTCAAAGGCATCAACAAGTAGCAGCACTGCATCAGCCATTTTGAGTACTCGCTCCACTTCACCACCGAAATCCGCGTGACCTGGAGTATCTATGATATTAATCTTCGTTCCCTTCCACATAGCGCTCACATTCTTCGAGAGAATAGTAATTCCTCTTTCGCGCTCGAGATCGTTATTGTCTAGGATCAGCTCCCCTGTTACCTTACGAGGGTCAACTGCTTGACAACGATGAATCATTTTATCGACAAGGGTAGTTTTACCGTGGTCAACGTGTGCGATGATGGCAATGTTTCTAATTCCGCTCATAGTGGTATTCTTTTTACGTCTTAGGACGCGCGAAAGTACGGCATTTTTCATGGTTAAAGGCGTTCAGACTTAGTTCTAACTTTTTAACATTGTAGTTATTACTGAAATGCTATCTTCGCTCTTGTGATAAAATTAAAAGATCTAAGAAAGTCATACACGACAGGCAATCAAAAGTTAGATGTTTTGAAAGGTCTAAGCTGCGATGTAAAAGAAGGGGAGATTGTAGCTATTATGGGGTCTTCAGGTTCTGGTAAGTCAACACTTTTGAATATCTTAGGTTTGCTAGATGGATTTGATTCTGGGGAGTATATGCTCGCAGGAGAATCAATGGCTGGACTAGGAGAGAGGACGGCAGCTAAATACAGAAGTAAATTTTTAGGATTTGTTTTTCAAAGTTTTAACCTAATAGGATTTAAAACAGCAATTGAAAATGTAGCTCTACCTCTTTATTATCAAAAGGTGTCTCGAAAGAAAAGAAACGCCATTGCAATGGAGTATTTGAAGAAAGTTGGTTTAGAGGATTGGGCTTTGCATTTACCTAATCAAATGTCAGGAGGCCAAAAACAACGCGTTGCTATTGCTCGCGCTTTAGTAGCAAAGCCTAAAGTGATCTTGGCGGATGAACCAACAGGTGCTCTAGACTCTACAACCTCGCGTGAGGTGATGACTCTCTTAAGAGAGATAAACAAGGAGGGGATTACAATTATTATTGTCACCCATGAACATGATATTGCTGCGCTATGTGATAGGACTATTCTTTTAACGGATGGTTTAATTGTTTAATTTTAACAGTGAAAATTTAGTTAATGTTTAATAGAGATACCTGGTTAGAAATTGCAAATACGGTGCTTAGTCATCCTTTGCGCACGTTTTTAACGGGGTTATCTATTGCGTTAGGGGTGTTCATTTTAGTTGTAATGCAAGGTTTGGGGTTTGGTCTCCAAAATGGAGTGAAAAACCAATTTAGTGATGACGCTGTGAATTCAATATGGGTGAATTCAGGCAGGACACAACTTGCATACCATGGAAATAAGCCAAACAGACAAATCAAGATGCGGAACTCTGATGTGGATGCAATGTTCAATCAAATGGATACTGTAAATGCATACTCTAGGAGAATAAGGATTTGGGGGGTAACTATGGAGCATGAAGATCAACAAAGTAATTTCCCGTTGAGGGGAGTTGACCCCGATCATCAGATGCTTGAGAACACAACTCTTACTGAAGGTAGGTTTGTATCTAG
>Ga0206679_10000407_pt1 | contig 35477 bp, 35 predicted proteins | sample M110012015metaG_FD_155464 | JGI IMG/M metagenome (GOLD analysis project Ga0206679, IMG submission 155464) | Ammonia-oxidizing marine archaeal communities from Monterey Bay, California, United States - M1 100m 12015 | ecosystem: Environmental > Aquatic > Marine > Intertidal zone | place: USA... | reverse complement strand
TACCTGGCTCATTGGCGACGTGCTCATTGGCATCTTTCAACACAGGCAGGTTGTGAGGATCGAAACTGGGAGTTGGTGGCGGTGAGCTGGTCATCCACTCGAAGGACCAGCCCCCCCACGGGTCGGCAGGGGCCTTCTCCCCTCTGACGAGAGATTTGATCATGTTTACCACGAGCAGCAGATTGCTGGCGAAGAACAGGAAAGCGGACACCGAGATTAGCATATTCCAGTCCGCCGCCCACTCCGGCAGGGCCTGAATATCGTCTGTAGTGATGTAGTATGTGTGAGTTCTCCTAATCATTCCCACGACCCCGAGCCTGTGCATCGGCCAGAACAGGGCGTTGTATGAGATGAAGGCCGTTAGGAAGTGTAGTACTCCAAGCCTCTCATCCAACATCCTGCCGGTCATCTTCGGGTACCAGTAGTAGATTGCGGCGAAGAAACCGAAGACGGTCCCGCCGACCAGTACATAGTGGAAGTGAGCGACCACGAAGTAGGTCTCGTGCAAGTGAACATCCATTGCCATCGACGGGAAGAACATCCCTGAAATCCCACCCAGGGTGAAGGTCACTAGGAAGCCCAGTGTCCACAGTGTGTGAGTGCGGTAGATCAACGAGCCGCCATGCATCGTCTTGAGCCAGTTGAAGATTTTGATTCCCGTGGGCACGGCCACCAGCATCGTAGTCAGCATGGTGACGAACCTCAGGGTGGGGGACATGCCGGAAGTGAACATGTGATGACCGTAGACGATGAAAGACACGAGGCCAATTCCTGCCATAGCGTAGACCATTGATTTGTAGCCGAAGATGGAACGCCTCGCGCTGGTCGCTATCACTTCAGAGATTACGCCGAAGGCCGGGACGATGACGACATACACCTCAGGGTGCCCGAAGTACCAGAACAGATGACTCCACAGCAAAGGATCTCCACCGGCTGCAACATCGTAGAAAGCGGTCCCTATGGTACGATCTAGGTAGACTTGAATCAGACCGACGCCGAAGGCCGGGATGGACAGGAAGAGCATCAGATTGGCGACCAGTATCGACCAGGTAAACAGCGGCATCTGGAACCAGCCCATGCCAGGGGAGCGCATTACCGCCATCGTGGTCAGGAAGTTAATCCCAGTCAGAGTTGAAGATGCAACCAACATAATCTGACCGGCAGCCCACATGCTCACTCCAGCGTGAGTATTCTCAGAGACGACGTAGGGTGCGTAACCGGTCCATCCGGTGTCCGCTCCCGCCCCACTAAACACTCCCGTGAATATCAGCAGAGCCGCCACTGGCTGTAGCCAGAAGGAGAGTGCGTTCAGGCGTGGGAAAGCGAGATCCGGCGCTCCAATCTGTAGGGGTACTATCCAGTTAGCAAATCCGGCAATCAGTGGCATCGCAGCGAGGAAGATCATAGTAGTGCCGTGCAACGTGAAGAACTGGTTGTAGTAATCTTGTGAGATGAAGTCATTACCGGGAGACGACAGCTGGACCCTAATCATCAGCGCCATTATCCCGCCCACACCTAGGAAGAACAATCCCTGCACGAAGTACAGTGTCCCGATCTTCTTGTGGTCTGTACTGGTGAGCCACTCTGTGATCCAGGGAGCGAAACGACTCCACTCGAAACCATCTGGATTATTGCGGTAGAAGACGTATAGCACGACGATGCTCAGAAGCACCGCGGAGACGATAATCAGAGTGGCGAGTACCTTGAACGGATCCGCTTCGGGGAGGACTTCTGGGCCGAAGCCCAAGACCGTCGTCTGCGCTCGATCCCACATGTCGCCGCTGGAACCACTGTCACCTTCGTTCCCATTCACGGAGTTCGTGTGGAGGATGAACTTGACATCACCCCCACTATCGGGTGCAGTCCACTCAAGGTCCCATGAGCGCTGATCATTACCTTCGGTTGTATGACTCGCTTCGTTAGGGCCCCAGAGTTGCGTTGATGAATCCAAGGTAGTCAACGCGCCATCACTGGCCCACAGGTTGAATCCGCCTAGATTCGTATTCCCATCCGTACTTGGTCCGCCGGTGAACGAAACTGTCACAGCATAGGTCTCCGAGGCATTGTAGGTTTCAGGAAGCCCTGTGATTGATGCGGTTACAGAAGGACTGGCTTCGGTGCCGTGACAGTTGCAACCCGTGTCTTTGACCCCAGAGATTCCGGAGGGCAGAGATGTGACGGCGGGCACGACAATCATGGCCATGGCCAGCAGGGAAATCAGGACGAGCTTTCGTGAAACAGTACTCCTTCCCATTTCGAATCACTCCACGGTAATTTGTGCCGTCATGTAGGCGTGGTTGTCCCCACAGTATTCAGCACACAGCATCAAGAATGAAGTATCCTCAACAGCCGGCATCCAGAGATAGGTAATTTGGCCGGGAACAACATCTTCCATTATCCCAAATCCCGAGTTCTTCACAGCGTGAGTGACATCGATTGAATCCATCGTCGCCAGATAGGTCTCACCCGTCTTTAGCGTCAGCAGTGGCTTCAACTCACCCTCGACAGTAGCGTAGCCTGTTGAACAAATGTCCTCTGATAGTTCGTAACAGTCGAATTCCCAGAACCATTGCTGCCCAGTAATACCGAGATCGTGATAGCACGAGGAGCGCACATAACCGCCAGCATCGATGTAGTTCTCCGACGACTCTCCCTCTTGGCATTCGCTGCCATGGAACCCATCAGGACCAGTCTCACTCCAAACTGCATCGAGAGGAGCCCACGAAATGTAGGTTAGCCAAACGATGAGAATGAATGGCAGCACAGTCCAAGTGACCTCTAGCCTCAGGTTGTCGTATTCCTTGGGGAAAACCCCCACTTTCAGATTGTCGACATTGGGACTCTCACCATCTTCTGAGCGGTAGAAGTACGAATGGTGATAGAGCCACCCGAAAGCGATGGCTCCAACGAATAGCGACCACAGGATGTAGTCATCCCAGATGGCATCGTATAGCGGGGTCACTCCAGCCATCGCTATCTCTCATCCACATGCGCACGAAACACCCTCATAAGTATCGCGGAATGGCCATCAGTAAGGCTTGCTATGGAGAGCCGAGAAACGACTTCAAGGCAAGACCCTCCATAGGCGCTTTGAGATGCCCCCGGATTGGCTAAGAGAAGCAGATGGTGCCTCCATCGTAGACATCTACGTTCAGGCTTCGGGGAACAGGACTAAGATAATCGGCATCGAGTCTTGGAGAGAACGTCTTAAGATCTCCGTAACCGCTAGACCACGCGGCGGTGAGGCCAATCGAGAGGTATTGCAGGCGCTGGCCGAATGGACGGGTGTGAGGGCATCTGAGCTGAGCATAGTGAGTGGCCATTCCAGTCGCCGTAAGAGTGTGAGAATAGAGAAAATCAGTCCAAGCCAAATCAGCGCTCTTCTGGAGGGCCGATAGTGTCAGAGCGAGAGGGACTTCCAGATTGGGTTGGCCAGCGGGCCCGCAAGGAGGGTCCGCCGGACCGCGAGATTCGCTTCCGAGCCGCTGCAGCGGCGATAGCACAGAGCATACTCAGGAACCGCTCCTCACTGGGTTCTCCGAACTGTCCGGTGCTGGTAGAGGGAATCAAGGATGAGAAGGCCCTCAGGGCACTCGGATTCACCGGTGTGATAGAGAAAGTGAACAGGGGATGGGATCGCTCTCGAATGGTCGCCTACCTGCATGATACCTACGGGACTCGAAACATCACCGACGGAGGTCCACCCCTGATCCTTCTGATGGACTGGGACAGAACCGGTGGACGACTTCAGACTGGATTCAGAGACAGGTTGATGGCGCTCGATATCCCTGTTGACGAAGCGCTTCGACAGGTCCTGCTCAAAGTGATGAAGCCTGAAGGCAGGACAGTCGAGTCCCTAACTCCTCACTCAAGTAAACTCACGCCGTTGATTGACGAGATTCTCCGTGAAGCGGATTGAAAGCTACTCAGGTAGCACCGTAGAACTCTCTTTGACCGTGTTCAGAACGAGGTGGGTGACCGAACGCTCCACGCCGTCGACTGACATTACGTTCTTCGAAAGATCGTCAAGATCGCTGCGATCCCGTGCTCGGGCTATCACCATGGAGTCGAAGTCCCCAGTCACGTCGTAGACACCGTACACTCTGGAGTCCTTCGCTATCTTCTCCTGTATCTCAATCAGACGACCCTTCTGTATGCGCAGACCGATGACTACGGTCAGTTCCCATCCGGCCTTCTCAGGGTCGAGCATGACCGTGTAACCTCGGATGACACCCGACCCCTCCAGACGGCGCACTCGATTACTCACCGTTCCCAATGAGACTCCGGCCTCTTCGGATATCCTGCGCATCGACGCCCTAGCGTCGCGCTGTAGCACAGAGAGTATGCGACGGTCTGTGTCATCCAACATGAGGCCCACCGGGAGTTACGGATTTCTCTAACCGGCTATTGAACATATGCTAGCGCCTCGAAACACTCCCTGTTCGTTCGTTCATCATTAGTGAATTATTCGTTATTATTCTGATTAATCGTCAAGCCGCGCTGCAGAGTGAGCAGCAAACGCTCGGCACCGCCAAGCATCAGGCTGATTCTCTCGCCGACCCATACAGGAACACAGTCACCGTTCTGCGAGTCGATAAGAATCCATCCTCCCCTCACTCCTTCGAGTCCGTGACCTTCCTCAATCAAGGCGTTTCCTTCCTCGAGCAGATTGTCGATGAGTGCACCGTCGACTTCGCAGGATGCGCTGGGCAAGTGAGGCCCCAGAACCCGGGCTGCACCTGCGACCACTCGTTCCACCTCGCCGCCGTGGAGTTGAGCAGCACTGAGTCCGAGATGCATCACTTTGAGCGGCCGCCAGCGGCTGCCGGGAATCCTCGTCCTACCACCTCGGCGGCTGCGTTCCGACTCCCAGACCACCCTCGCCTCAGGCGTTGAAAGCAGCAAGCGTTTGCCGCGCAGCCACAGGTCGTCCGGCAGCGCACCCCAGGCCGATTCGATTGAGGAAGCCATGGATTCAGAGAGTGGTTGGGGGGAGTTCTCAGGATCTGGCTTGACATCCTCGGGTCTGAGGAACGACTGGATCTCAGGAGTAGGGCGCTGAGGAGCATCCGTGGACTTCTCGAGCACAGCGAGGAAGAAGCCACCTCCATCTATACTGTCGTTCCAGACCCTCATGCAGCGAGCGAGCTGCTCGGAGATTCCAGGCTCTTTCGGAGGCAGCATAGATTCGGGAAAATCCTCGTCAGAAGGCCCCCCGTCATCGTTCAGGTTAGGCCAGTCTGCGCGTCCTTCCTCTCCTGGGACACCTACAAGGAGTGGCGAGACAGGAAGCAGGCTCATCGCATCGCTAGAGCGTAAAACCTCAGCAACGACAGCTTCGTCCTCGACCGGGTCGAGCGAACAGGTCGAGTAGACTACCCGGCCTCCGGGTTTGACCAGTACTGAGGCCTTGGTCAGAAGGGCGAGTTGCAAGTCATGCAACGACCGTCCTCCAGAAGGAAGCCACTTGCCCCAGACATCTGGATTCTTCCTAGTCGTACCCGAGCCGGTGCAGGGCGCATCGACTAGAATCCTGTCGAATCCGGACTCGGGAACACGTGGGATGTGACGTCCGTCGTGGTGAACCACCGCCACAGTCCTTGAGCCGTGCCTCTGGACGTTGGTCACCAGCATATTGACTCTAGAGTTCACGACTTCGTTGGCGAGAATGAGTCCACACTCCCCCATATGCTCGGCAATCTGAGTGGTTTTGGAGCCGGGAGATGCGCACATATCGAGCACGACGTCACCCTGTTCGGCCCCAAGCGCCAGCACCGGCAGCATCGAGGAGGCCTCCTGACGAGTCAGTCGCCCGGTCTCGTGCAGCGCTTTGAGAATCTCCTTGACGTCACCTTGAGCAGAGCCCCGATCAAACGGCAGTGCCCATGCGCTGCCGGGCCCGCTGAACCAGGCGATGCGCTGCGAGCCTATGCCTTTGAGCCAGCCCTCAGTCCAGTCACAGTCGGCTCTGAGCGGATTGACCCGCACCGTCTCCGGCAACCTGTCGAAGGAACCGCTCAGCCAGTCCCCCGCATCCTTCCTCCAGTGGGAGACCGCACGCAGCAGGATGCTGTTCTGAGCCATCAGACTCCAAGGAACATCGCTCTGACCCACGACCTGCGGGTGAAAGCGACAGCAATCAACTGCGCGATTCTTTCCTCTGGCGGAGCATCGCCCACTCTGTATTGTGGATATGAGAGTGAGCAGCATCGTAAACGGTTAAACCCTCAGCGAAACACTCGACTTCTGCGGTGAGAGCCGCGTGGGATGCACATGACAGGATTGCGTAGGAGAATAGCTAGTAGATCAGAGGAACCAACGAAGACAGATTTGAACGGGGCGACTAGGAAATTAGTCGAATTGGTCGAACGAGCTAGAGCGGTGGGGAGGGCGCAGGGCCCCCTAGTACCAGTCGAGGCTCTGGTGACCATCGAGCGAGACAGTTGGATATGGCAGATTGTCGATCGTGAGGTCCTCGACACCCTCAGTCACAGACTGGTGTTCGAGTCCAACAACGGCAAGCGCAGGGAGATTCTGATGACTACTTCGATAGATACCGCGATGAGCGCTGCCTCGAAGATAGTGGAATTGGATGGCGGCTGCGTCCTCATCGAGACACTGGACCCCTAATCGACCCCTATGGGGTCGCATCTAGGCATCTCGCGGAATTGAAATAGTGTAGGCAGGTGCGACGCCCGATGGCCAAGGAGAAGAAGGGCAGTGGGATTCAGCAGGCAGCTGGACTGATTCGTTACTTCGACGAGGAGTCGGAGGACGCCATACAGATATCCAAGGGCATGATCTACGCAGCCTGCATAATCTTCTCAGTGAGTATCTACCTAGCGAACCACGGCGTCTGGTCGTGGATGTGGTCGACGCTCGGCCTGTGATCAATCATCCTCGGAGAGATCCACAAAAGGAACCTCGTCGAGAAGGTGCTCCGCTTCGATTTCGCCCCGCTTCTCTGTATTGGTACGAGAGGACGCACGCTGCGCACTGATCTCCGACGAGCGGACCTCGGTGGCCGGGTCGGCTTCGATGAGCGCGCTCGCAGCTCTTCCTAACGCGCGCTCCACCGCGGGCGCATTACGATCGGCGAGAGCCGCACGCGCCTCACCTATCGCCATCTCGGCTGCGTCGAGAATATCCGAAGCGACTCCGTCTGACCCCCTGAGTCTCCTGAGCGAATCCTCGAGCTGGTCGATTTCCTCGCTCATGTCTTCGCTGGCCCGTGTGATGAGTCCCTCCCATGCGCTCCTGTGCTGAGAAGCCTCGCATCCGGTGGCTTTCTCGAACTGACGCAGTCGATTCGGCTCCCAAGGGTTCCTGCCTAGCGAGGCGGCGAGGTCGTGCACGCACCTCGCTCGCAGACCCAACGGACCGGATATCCCGATTCGGTTGAGAAAGCATTTGGGCAGCAGTCCGAAGCCCCAGTACGGACTGCTCGAGATTGTCATCCGCAGTTCGTTGGCATGGGAGCTGAGTGACCAGATCTGCTCGTCGAAACCGGGCTGTTCGACAAATCTCGGAGGATCGTGCGGGCCGAGCGCCCTGAGAGCGGCCTGCGCTACATCGCCGAGGTACACCTTACCTCCAGAACCCGGCCAGCCTTCGGGACGCAGGTAGCCGTCCTCGTCGATGGCCATCCTCGGCTGCCCGTCACGCACTTGTGCGTAAAGCACGGTGCGCCTCGCGTCCGAGCCGACCTCCTCCTCAGTATCCACGGCATCCTGCGTGCGCGAGATGGGTTGAACATTGCGCGCACGTGGGAACCGCTAAGTCCCCCCTAATTGAGCACTGCACGTGCCGCGCAGGAAGTACGGAAGGCTACAGAAGACGGTGGAGTCACCGCCTTCCGACAATTGCAGCAGGTGCAGGGCGGGTAAGCACTGCCCAATCTCCTCGCACCCCGGCTACGTCATCCCAGCAGAGCGAGAGTGGCAGGGCCCGGAGTCGGTTAACAAAAGGGGCAACAAGAAGAATCCGGCCAAGAAGTAGTCAGGGCAGTTTCTGTAACGGGGCTTCGCCTACTGCAGCAAGATCCTCTGGCACTTCGATGACCCCGGTCTCCTCGACCACGTCGCTCGGAAGTTCACTCTGGGCGCGGTGGTAAATCTCCCTCAGGGTCTGGTCACCAATCTCTAGGTAGACTCGAGTGGTGGCGATGCTGGCGTGACCAAGCAGACGCTGGATGGTGACAAGGTCGGCACCACGCTCCAGTAACCCGGTAGCAAAGGTGTGGCGCAGGGTGTGCGGACTCAATCGGGAGCGTGGAATCTCGGCTGCGTCGGCCAACCTGTCGATTAATTTCTGCACCGAGCGCGGATTCATTCTACGTCCACGACTCGACAGCAGTAGGGAGCGCAATTCATCCTCCCTGTCGCACATCTGAATTCGACTGTTCCGAATAGGGCCCCAAGCCTCGATGGCGTCGACGGTTGCCTTGGTGAACAGCACAGTTCGGTCTTTCTCCCCCTTTCCCCCGATGACCAGCGCGGACATATCCTCAATGTCAACGTCGTCGATGTCGAGAGAGCACAACTCCGAGACGCGCAGTCCTGTGTCGAGTAGTATGGTGACCACGGGCTGCGCGAGTGGATCCTCGGACCGAGTGGCCGCAGTGCGCACCCGACCGAGCTCGTTGCGTCCGAGAGTGCGAGGTAGCGAGCGGCTGCGATTCGGCCTCTGGATCCAATCGGGTACAGAGTGCCCGACCCATTGTAGGAGATGCGAGGCGGCTGCGATACGGGCGTTGACGGTGGCAGGCTTCAGCCCCCCGATACCGTTCAGCCAAGCATCCATTCTGCCTTTGTTTGGATCGACTCTTGTGTGGAAATCTCGAACGCTGATTGTCTTCGCCTTCTCCCAATCTAGCGTAGACTCCCTTGGCAGCGAAGTGGTGCTCAGGGTGCGTGCAGCCACGGTGTACGCCCTGATTGTGTGCTCACTTTTCTTCTCGGTCCGCAGTCTCTGCATCCAGCAGTCGAACCAAGGCAGTTCAGAGAGGCTCTGGAGGCGCGAAGGGAGGGGCGTGTCGCCTTCAGCAGCGAAATTCGCGAACCTCGCTCGTTCTCGTTCCACTAGGCCACCATTGACCCAAGAATCAGCTACTCCTTCCCTCTGTTCAGTCAATTATCTCGCCTCTAGGCCGCGAACGGCCGTGCATCCCTGTCCCTACGGACAGAACCAAGTTATCGTAATCAGACTTGAATGCTTCTCTCTCCAAAGGGGTGAGAACCGCCGTTTGACCAAGCCTTAGGAAATGCCGTCAGTCGTAGATCCCTGAAGCCTCGCTCTCGGCCCCCGTCATCTCCGTGCTGTCCGATGTCTCGGAGTCCATGCGGGACTCCTCAAGCCTCCTGTTGAGCAAGCGAGCCACCTCAGCAGCCACAAATCCCTCGCCGACCACAGATTCGATTCCTTCGAGACCGGGACTCGAGTTGACCTCGAGGACCAGCGGACCGTTGTGTGATTCTAGCATGTCCACGCCAGCGAGGTCCAGACCGAGCTTGTTTGCAGCGGTGCAGGCTATCTTGGCAAATCTATCAGTGATCTCTACTGGCTCTACACTGCCTCCGAGGTGGAAATTGGAGCGGAACTCGGAGCCATGCGCCTTACGGCGCATAGCAGCGACGACCTTGCCGCCGACCACGAGTGCTCTGACGTCTTGCCCGTGTGACTCCTGGATGTACTCCTGGACCAGAGGACGCATGCCACGCTCGAGCATCTGGTAGACCAGTTGACGAGCCTGTTGCTCGGTGTGAGCGAGGAACACCCCTGAACCGTGCGTACCCTCGTTACTCTTGATTACGCACGGAATGCCTCCGACCTGGTTGACAGCGCGAACGGTGTCCTCCCAGGCCCCGACATTCGCGGTGATGGGGACGGGGACACCGGCTTCCGCCATCAGTTGACAGGCTACCAGTTTATCGCGACTGTTGGCGATCCCCTCACTCTCATTGATTACGATGACCTCCATCCTCTCAAACTGCCTGACGATGCTAACGCCCCTGCGGGTGATTGAGTGACCGATTCGTGGGATGACAGCCTCACACTCGAGTGGCCAGCCTCTGTAGTAGATCCTGCCGCCCCCATCATCGATGAGCACAGTGAGCTTCATTGGGTCTATGACCCTGACCGACCAACCCTCGTTCTCGGCCTCCTTGACAAGTTGCTTGGTGCTATACAAACCGGGCCCTCGAGACAGTATGATTAGGCGTGGGTCCATGTCCTGCGCCGAACGGCTGCACTTCTTGAGTCCTTTCATCGGACTCGTCGCACAGTCTCGCGAGTGCGCGTCCTGCAAGGCAGGACGCCGAAGGGGTTGAAAGCCTCCTCATTAGGCTGAGAGTGAGCAGAATGACCTCCGAGGGTATTCCTGACCGCGACATCCTGTCTGCGATGAAGGTCAGTGAGCTGCGCCAGTTGTGCAGCGACCACGGACTTCTGGTGTCGGGTAAGAAGCACGAGCTGGTGGACAGGCTGCTCGGCCTCGAGGCACCCCTCGTTGAGACTCCGAAAGTCGCCGCGGAGAGCAAATCCGAGGACATCGATGACGCCATCGACAAGCTGATTGCCAGAGTAAGCGGGGACGTGGCGACCGAGCCAGAGCCGGGGTCTGAGGCCGAACCGAGCCAGGGGGAAGATTCCGAGGAAGAGGCCATTGAGGCGGAGATAGTCGAAGCCGAGCTCGTAGAGCCAGAGCCCGAAGAGACCGAGGACGATGACGAGGAGGAGCCAGAAACGGTAGATGAGGACCCTTGGTTCTCCGGGGTGATACCCAGCGAGGCGACTGATGAGGTGTTCCTAGACGAGGACGATGACGAGGAACCCTCAATGATCATCACGCTACCTTCGGTCGATGGCCTGAAGGAAAACTGGCAGGCGATTTCAGCAATCACCGTGGTAGTCCTGCTAGTCGGCGCCATCGCGTTCTACTTAGTGCAGCAGGACCCAGCCTTCACCGCTCGACCCCTGCGCTACGGCGACCAAATGGACTTCACCGTCACTGAGACCACGATAGAAATCACCGGGGATGAGATGATTGGAATTCTGAGAGACATCACCACGCCAACCCTAGACGAGGTCTGCGACGAGCTCCGAGCGACCGTCAGTGGCGGGACAGGCTCGATATCGATTCGCAATGGCGGCATAGGAGACATCTCCCATCCTCTGGACGCCGAACTCATCGGCGCGGTAAACGCTCATGACGACCACGGCAGGGAGCACCTGACCGCTGAGCAGACGGTGACACACAACCTCGCAATCGATCTGCAGGGAAAAGTCAGGGATGAAGGGACATGCACCAACACTGGCTGGATAAAGGAGGACAACTCTCTTGTTTCAGAATCTAAGTCATGGAGAGATATAACCAGCAAATCGACCATTCGGACCGATACCGACCTCAGCTTCACCGACCCAGACAACGTCCGGACAGATGCTAGGGCAGTCGTGTTCGGCTCCGACGGTTTCGGCTCACTGGGAACTCTCTCGCCCCTGCTGATTTTCCCTCTGACCCCTATCGAGCTGCACGAATTTTTCGGTGACACTCCCCTCACCAAGGACCTCTCCTCTGTGAAGACCTCAGGCCTGATGGACTGGACTTGGACCGTACAAGGGGAGATTAACACCCAGATGCATGGCCTCGTCACTCATGTGAGTATCTCGGAGGTTGGACTCGCTGGGTGTGTGGGACACGTCAACATCGACATTCACGTAAAGCGCGGAAACCCGTGGCCAGTCAAGCAGGTAGTAGACATCTTGCTCGATAAGGAAGGAGGCGACGACTGTAGTCTCGAGACGCTGATTTCCGACTACTTGCTCGACCTTCCCGATGGAACACTTGCGGTAAATGCGGTGATAACTGAAACTTCGAGCAACTTCGGCTCTACTCCCGTGCATTGGGATACAGCCTACGCCGGCAGCCCCGGCAGTGGGGAGGACATACCTAACAGCCAGCAGCACTGGGAAGATGCGATGCCGGACGAATCAAGCTTCAGGGAGTTCAACTTAGAGGCCGCAATTGATTGCCTAATGACCAACCACTCCTCGAGCGACGCGGCCGAAGCGCTGGAATCTGCTGGTTACATCTGGCAGGCGACATATTCGACTGATGAGTGGAACATGTCATGGGTCGATGACGACGAAAACGCCGGCTGGGTTGTGCTGCGAGTCAAGGACTCGGGTTGCATACTAGCCGAGGAGCGGGAATACGACGAGGGCACCGTGTCTTGGGATCGAAATGAGATTCCCGAGACCCTCACACTGGGTCTGATAGAGGAGCGCGTACTGGACCCATTGAGATATCCGGATCTCAACCAGTTCATCAGTGACGGGTCCGGCTGGGAATCCTCAGTCAGTTACGGCTACCTATTGGCTACCACATCAGTCGATGTACTGTCACTGGATATGGTCACAGCAGCAGGAATGCGCTCGTGGGAAGACTCTGGCCGGGACAACACGGTGGGCTTCGTCATCGATGCGGAGACTGGCAGCATGGTCGGATGGTACCACACCTCGCTTTCCTCAAACTAGCACCAAATCACCTCGTTCCGGTACGCTGTTGGCGGCATATTCAACAGCACTACGAGCGCCAGAGGCGCTCGTATGAACACTGAGGATGATGGCGACGACCTGCCTGAAGTGCAGAAGGCACCGCTGGTAATCGATGTCGAGTTCACCGAGATTGAGGAGGAGACCGCAGCACCGATGCTGGATGCGGTCGACGAGATTAGCACGGCTCGAGCTCGCCCCCCTCTCGACCTCCCACCCGGTCTACCGACTCCCGAAGGTAGGGCCAGAGTTGTCACCATAATCAACCAGAAGGGAGGTGTGGGCAAGACTACCACTGTGATCAACATCGCAGCCCAGCTGGCACTACGCGGGCACAAGGTGCTGGTTGTCGATGCAGATTCACAGGGCAACTGCGCCACCGGTTTAGGCGTCGACAAGAGTAAGGTACGCGCGACCACGAGAGATCTAATCCTGAATCCCGAGACTGCAGTAAACGCGAGGCACGCCACAGCGGTGGACGGACTGCACATGGTGGTCGGTGACAGGAGCCTGATAGGACTCGAGCAGGAGATGCTCAGACAGTTGGGTCGAGAACGTAGACTCACCGAAGCCCTAGAGCCGCTTTTGCAGCACTACGATATCGTACTCATCGACACTCCGCCCTCTCTAGGTATAGTCTCAATCAACGCACTGGTAGCCAGTGACGGCATCCTCATCCCGGTTCAGACCGAGTACTTCGCCCTCGAGGGATTGGCCATGCTTGCTGGCACCATCAAGGAGGTCAGAGGACTTCTTAACCCCAAATTAGGAGTCGATGGTGTGATGTTGACAATGCACGCGCCTACACTACTCAACCAACAGGTCGCGAGTGAGGTCAGAGAGGCCTTCCCCGAGCTCATCGTCGAGCCAGCGATTCGCCGCAACATTAGGCTCGCCGAGGCACCCAGTCACGGCATCCCGATACATCTGCACGACCCCACAAGTGCGGGGGGCCAAGACTACCAGGCGATAGCAACTGTTCTAGAGCGTCGCTGGGGTCTCGTGTAGGATGTCGGACAAACTCTCCTCCGATTCACCCAGAGCTGCTGTTCTGTGGATGATATTCGGCAGTCTCTGCTTCGGGACGATGAACGCCCTAGTCAAGTGGACCAGCGTGCACGCTGACGTCTGGATGATTATCATGGTGCGCTCGGCGGTAATAGTATTCGCAGTGGCTGTTTTTGCAGCCAGCCGTGGTATCAGTCTGAGAGTGAATAACCGGAAGACGATGTTCCTGCGCTGCGCTGTCGGTCTGACAGCGATGATTCTCTACTTCACCGCTCTAGGAAGGATTCCGATAGGTCAGGCGGTCACTCTGCAGTATACAGCCCCGCTATTCGTCGCACTGCTCTCGGGCAAAGTGCTGGCGGAGAAAGTATCTGCGGGCGTTGCTTTCCTAGTCATCACTGCATTCTCAGGAATTGTCCTAATCGTCTCTCCTGAGCTGGGCACAGTGGAGCCCGATACGCTGTTGGCTCTGGGCTCAGGATTTTTCGCTGCATTTGCATATATGGCCGTACGTGAGTTGCGAACCACTGACTCTCCCACCTCGGTGGTGTTCTGGTTTGCAGCAGCCTCTGTAGCAGGTAGTGTGGTGCAGGCAGCACCCGACCTGTTCTCGCTAGACACGAAGACCCTAGCAGCCCTCATCGGGATTGGGATTGGCGCTGGAGGAGGACAGGTCGGCATCACAATGGCCTATCAGAAGGCCAATGCTGCATGGGTGAGCGCGTTCTCGTACCTCACCGTCATAGTCGCGACATTCTACGGTTTCGCCATCTTCGGAGAGACTCTCAGTACTGCGGATTGGATAGGTGGTCTGCTGATTGTCGGTTCAGGCGTCGCTTTGGTCTTCATGGTGCCATCTGCAGAAGAGAAGACTAGTCAGCACTAACTACGCTGGCGCAAAGCCTCTACAGACACTATCGCCATAGGAGCCTGTAGGTTGTATGAGGGAACGAAACCTGCCATTGGCACCCTAATTATGGAGTCCGAAGCATCCAGTATGGAGTTGGGGATCCCATCGTGCTCTCCACCAACAATTAGTAGCACATTCCCAGTTAAATCTTCATCCCATGGAGCTGTATCGCCACTGTCCTCAAGTGCGACTATCCTGAATCCCGCTTCACGTGCTTGAGCGACTAGATCATCTCCATCGACCCAGTGTACTGGCATGAATCGGTGCGCCTTCATTGAGGCACGTACAGCAGCCTTGCGCTCGTCATGGTTGAGATCACAGTCCACGAATACGGCATCTGCCCCGCTCACCTCTGCTGTGCGAATCGTGAAGCCGATGTTTACTGGATAGCGCGCCCCAGCGAGTAGCCATGCTAGCCCGCCATTGGAAAGCACCTGCTCGATATTTGCATTCGGATCTCTGCCTACTAGGGCCAAGATACCCGTAGGTTCCTCATTCTCGTTGCTCCTAGCCATCCTCCAAAGGTCAGTTTTTGAGCCCTCCCGTACGGGTATGCCTCTACTCTCAGCCAACCCTCGCAGCCTTGCAACTTCCTCGTCCTCAGAGTCGCGCAGGACCAGCAGGAGGGCAATATCCTCGGAATCTAGTGCTGCAGCCACCTCTTCGACACCGCACCGCTGCATAGCCCGAACTATGGTTGGTGATTAATCGGCTTTGGGATGTAATGCAAAGATCCGTGATCGGAAAGATGTCCTTCCGATTATCCGTGGTCGGAAGGAGCCCCCCATTTGACTAGAGTAAGGTTTAAATATATGAACAACTAAATGTTGGTCATGAAGTACACCATAGTTGTAGCAGAAAAAATGCACAAGAAAGAGAAGCTAGGAGTTATGAATTGGTCTGATGAATGGGATAAGCCCTGCTTAATTGCACAAGTCCAGATGAGGATCGAAGATGGCTGGGTACCCATTGGCGGCGCGTCTTATGGAGAACACGAGACATTTTCGGACAAGGTCTGGGTACAGTCAATGATCAAGTATGATTGCGAAGAAGAGTAATCGATTCGATATGTATCAGTAGCTGGGATATTTTCTTGCTAAGAATAAGTCGAATTTTGTAAATTTTTCATGAATATGACGCTAAATTACCAGCAAAAGACCAATAATGTTAAATAATACGACAAAAATATAACAAAATACCGGAAGTGAGAATGTGATTAAGCACGGAGAAATAAGGGGGGGTCGGGTTCGCCCGAGCACCCCCAATCTCCGTATCATATTCTGACTCCGCTCGGTCAGATCCGTTCGATCGAGGTACACTGGCCGTATGGTGTAATGGAAATAAGCATAGTTGCCCGCGAAGCAGCAGATTCCGGTTCGAATCCGGATATGGCCGCCATTCCTACAGTACAAGGAAACGCAAGGAGATATGAGAATGCAACAACAGATACATGAGAGAGAGCAAGCAAACGAGAGCAAGCCGCCGGCAGTGGCGCACAGCGAGTGGTTCTTCCCAGTCCGTCACGAGCCGAGCTGGTTCAACTTCACGAAGTTCATTCCTGACGCTGTCTGCTGGGTGATACCCGACGGAGACGACATCGAGATCCACAATGTTAGGGTATTCAATCCTGAGATGAGAGGCCAAGGAATCGGGACTGAAATGATTCGACACATCAGGGAGGCCTTCCCGCATCATCACATCTGGGTGGACACGTGGGAACACTCTAGGCCATTTTGGGAGGCGATGGTGGCAGTAGGATACGTCGACTCGATTGAGAACGAATACAACTGGCCGTGCTCAGACACCAACTGCACGACCTGTCATCCGACAAGAGTTACCGGAAGGAGGCGAGCGCAATGAGCGACGACGACTACGAACCCATGGACCACATCGATTGGGACTTGATATACAAGGACCACACCATAGAGTGGCTGGTCCATCTCTGCGAAGTTTTCAACAGAGGAAAGGTGGCAAATCAATGGAGCAACTGGCCTGAAGATTTCTTCTGGGAACCTCCGCTCTCGACGATAACCGAAGAACACGGGCAGATGTGGCTGCACGTAGCAGCCCTCATCTTTGAGAGCCCGGGCATCACCGTCTCCTACACTCCCAACATCGTTCCCGGGAGGTTCGGCCCTGAGACCGTCTTCAGCAACGACATCTCCGTTACCGGGAGGTTCGGATCTGAGTTCAAAATCAAGATGATGCCGGACCTCTCCGACTGGAATGAGATTGAGCACCCGCAGGGAGTCGACTGCGTTCCCGAAGAGCTGCACCACCTCCTCAAAGAGCATGAGAACTACGTCCCAGAGACCGTCTACCTGTGCTGGGAGTGCCCCAGAGGCATCCCCACGCCAGTCGGGCTGTACAGCCTGCTGCTGGCCATGCTAGACGAGACGAAGATCTGGGAGTACCTGCTCGACTACATCGCCACAGAGTGCCGGGGATGCCATGATACGGGGTTCCATCATAGGGAGGATTACCTCCGACAACCGGGTAGTGCGCCCGGGAGCCTAGTCGGTTGGGACCAGTTCCGACCACCCTACCCTTCAGTCAAAGAGGACGAGGATACGAAGAACTACTACCTCTGCTACTGGTGCGGACCAGACGCTCCGGATCATCACTGAGAGTCATACATTCATACGGTAATACTTGTCATCCGCTACCCTATGATTCACTCAAAAAACTCGGAGACCTCGTCGATATCCTTGCGTTGTAAGTTGGGCACCTTGGCATCCTCGGCAGGGTAGCCTACCGGCATCAGCAGCATGGCGTGCTCATGAAAGGGTCTGCCGAGGATATCTCGCAAGAATCCCATCGGTGAAGGAGTGTGAGTGAGGGATGTCAAACCCATATTGTGAACAGCTCCGAGGAACAGACCTGCAGCAATCCCGCAGGACTCCTGAGAGTAGTAAGTGGGGGACATATCGTCTTCCCCCCGCATCCTCTGTGACTGCCTGAATAGCACCACAATCCAGGGCGCATCGGTGATGTGATCCTTGACGTAGTCTGTACCTAGAGGGGCTAGGACTTCCTGCCAAGCCTCCGGCATCCGCTCCTCGTAGAACTTCTTCTCCTCAGCCTCTGCTGCATCCCTGATTCGCCGCTTCAGACCGGGGTTCGAGATAGCAACAAACGTCCACGGCTGCAGGTGCGCGCCCGAGGGTGCAGTACTCGCTGTTTTCACTGCCAGCTCGATGAGTTTGCGGGGCACTTCACGGTCCGAGAAGTGACGAGTAGTTCGTCGCCGGTCCATTTGCTCATAGAACGCATGCGCACGCGATAGCATCTCGTCGGCAGGCAACTCTTCGAACTCAAGACGGATGAAGCCCGGCTCCTCGTCACCCTCGCCCATACATCGGCTCAGTCGCGTCGTGCCATCAAGGCTGCCATCGCTATGGCCGCTACAGCAGCAGGGGCTGCAAACCCTGGCAGACCCTCCTCTTCATCCTGGCAGTCGGTCGAAGAGCCGCCCCATGTCATGTTGTCCCACCAACAGTCCGACCAGACCTTCCAGCCGAATCCAGTATCTGGGACCGAAGCTTCGGAACCGTCTTCGCTATGCAGGACGAACTTCCAATTGATGTAGGCCGCTGTGTCGTTGACATCTACCGTGGCAGAGTAGGTCAGCCCGTCTTCAGAGTCCATGCCATTCGTTTCGGGTGGGTAGCATACACCCGAGTTGATACATATCTGGGTAATCCACTGCATGGAGGTGACGTTGGTATCTTCATCTAAGGTCAGGGACATGTCGAACTGGCCGTTTTCATGGATGACATCAGCGTACTGTGAGGATGCTATGCCAGTACTATCAAGAGTTGTCGACTCATTTACTCCGCTCTCCCCAGAAGCACTGAATGATAGTGCGAGCATTGAGACCAGAAGCAGCGCCACGAGCCTTCGCATGAACAAGCGTCGCACTCATGGCAAATGAATGCTAATGCCTCAAGTGTCGAGCTCCCACAACTCGTCGCCCACCCAATGCAGGGTCTGAATGGCCTTGCCCTTGGTCATCGCGACCATCTCGCTACCACTGACTAACGCTTGACCAACCGCCAGCGGCTTACCGTGTTCTTGGTCGCGCACCCATACCATGTCACCAGCCTCCAACGAAGGGTCTGCGAGGTGTATACCGGCCCCCATACAGTCGGCACCGTTCATCAGGAAAGGAATAGCACCGTGGTCAACTGCCGCCCAGCTTCGCTCGGGCTGCCAGGCCACAATACCGCGCAGTGTAGGGAACCAGACCATACCTTTTCCACTGTCCAGATGAATGCCGACAGGCACCCTGTCGACCAGTATCAAATCCTGACCCTCGAAGTGACCCCTTTCAAGAAAGCTCTCGGTGAGATCCAACTCTAATCCGACTGACTCTGTGAGCCTGCGGATGTCGTCGCGTACGTGCTTGTACCTGACCGGTGTGCGCCGACGCAACCTCTTCTCGCTCACGCCTAGGCGTGCTCGCTGCCTGAGAAGAACATACGCATCCGCGGGCGACGAACACGTTGAAGACGCACCCCGCAGGCGTCGGGCCGATGCTGGTGGTATGTCTCGACCTAGAGGGCGTCCTCTTCCCAGAGGTTTGGGTCGATGTGGCCGAGCGCACTGGACTACCCGAGCTGCGCAGGACTACTCGCGACGAGCCTGACTATGACAAGCTGATGAGGTACAGACTTGACATTATGGATTCCAAAGGACTGACAATCGACGACATCACCGATGTTATCGAGGGGATGCAACCGCTCGAGGGAGCAGTCGAGTTCCTCGATTATCTCAGATCGAAATGGGAGGTAATCATTCTCTCAGACACCTTCTCGCAGTTCGCTGGCCCAATGATGGACAAGCTGGGCAGACCGACCCTGCTTTGCCACACTCTCGAGATTGATGAGGAGTCTCGCAGGATAACCGGCTGGACCATCCGGCTCGAGGACCAGAAGCGCCGGGCCGTCGAGGCCCTGCGCGGGCTGAACTACAACGTCATCGCTGCCGGTGATTCGTACAATGACACCTCGATGCTGGCGATAGCCAATGCAGGCATCTTGATCAACCCACCAAGCAATGTCATAGATGAGTTCCCACAGTTCCCAGTGACGACCGATTATGGTGGACTGCTCGCCGCCATCGAGGCCGCTGCTTCCGATATCGGCGAGTAGCCCGCCAATCCATTGAAATAAGGGTGGTTGGTCGGCGGGACGCATGGCAAAGTGGCATGGCATTTCGCGTCGCAAGCCCACTGGTGGCCGCCTGAAGCGCCCAAACCGCTACCGAGGCAAGCGCAGGACCGAGATATCCAGCGAGAATCAGTTCGCCTACGTCGGCGACCAGGACCAGCGCAAGAACTACCGCAAGACGGCCGGTTCCCAGACAGTAAGACTCCTTTCCGCTCACGAGATTAACGTCAACGATTCCAAGGAAGGCAAGACCGTCCGTGCGACTATCAACAACGTTATCGAGAACGATGCTGATCCCAACTACATCCGACGCAACATCGTCACCAAGGGTGCAGTCGTTGATACAGACATCGGCCGGGTACGCGTCACCAGCAGGCCAGGCATGCACGGAGTCGTCTCCGGTGTGCTCCTAGAGGACTGAGGCTCGCGAAGCCCTCAAGTCACCCCTCATACGGGGAGGTAACGATAGCATGCCCCACGACCCGAGCAAGATGAGCATCTGGACCGGCTACTTCGACTCCAGACTAAGCCGCTCCGCCGGACGCAGAGTCCCCAAGGAGGCAAGCGCCCCCAATCCAACTCTCGAGACCGTTGCGTGGGCGGCCAAGGCAGTAGGGATATCGAAGATGAAACGTGAGACGGATGCCAGCCATCCTTCGCGCCCACACCTGAGTGAGGGCAGGCTCGTACTGTCGACCCAAGACGCTCTGAGCGCTACCAATGCCGAGAGCAAGGAAGGCGTCATGCAGACTATCGGACTTCGTTTGCGTAGCCAGGCCAAGGAAGCCAAAGAGCAGGAAGGTAAGGAGAAGACCAGAGGCCCCTCAAAGGGTGACCGCCAGCGGCGCGCCCAGCGCAAGTCGTTCAAGCAGAAGGGCGGCCAGAGACGCAAGAAGTTCGGTCGATGAACCTCATCGCATCGGTGGCGCGTACTGCAGTCCGCCCTGACTGACCAGACCGTTCATCGTACCAGCTCTGTCAATCAGGCAGTTGCTGTGAGTTCCATCGCCGTCGCAGAAGGATCGGTCGTATGCCTCACCATAGTTGCCAACAGCTTCTAGGACATCTTGCATCCATGTCGCAGACAGCGGGTTTTGAGTTGTACCTAGTCCCAGATTTTGGTTCAGTAGCCTATCGATAAACGGATTTGACGTGTCTGCATTCATGTAGTTCTCCGAAGTTATCCCGAACTCCTCAGCAGTAATCATCCCCCACCAGACCCAACTGACTATCTCGTTCCAGTCGCTGTCGTAATCTCTGGTGGCAGCAGCCAGAGGCTCCTTGCTCAGTAGTTCAGGCATGATTGCCGAGTTCGGCACAGCATTAGTGTCCAAACTCCACTTATTGGCAACCAAACCAGACATGTCACCAGTCATAGCGTCGCACTCGCCAGACTCAAAAGAGCTCATGGCGTCACCCCAATTTGCGGTATTTACAGCAGTGTATTCTATACCGTTCGCTGCGAAGTAGTCCGCGATGTTACCCTCGGTAGTAGTACCGATTCCGACGCAGATGTTTGCGCCATTTAGGTCCAATACAGATGTAGGTGCATCCTCATAGGCATCCGTGTTGACCAGGATTCCCTGGCCATCGTAGAAGTTGATTCCAGCGAAGTCAGCGTTTAGGTCCGCGTCACGACTGGTAGTCCAGGTCGTGGTTCGGATTAGAACGTCGATAGTGCCGGAGGCTAGCTTGTCGAAGCGGTCCGAGCCCGATGCCGGGATGTACTCGATATCAACCTCGGGATCTAGGCCAATCGCTGCGGCTACAGCCTTGCAGTACTCAATGTCCAGACCAGAGCGAACACCGGTATCCCAATCCAAATATCCCATTCCGTACTGGGACTCCTTTACTCCGCACTTCATGTATCCACGAGAGATTATCTGATCCAAAGTCGAGGAAGACCCTCCCGAAGACGCAGCCCCGTCGTATCCATCATACCATCCATCGTCATACCCAATACCATATCCGTACTGGTATTGAATCGCCATTTCCTCCAAGGTGCAACACAAATTCTCTAATTCCACGGTCTGAGCACCTATGGTTTCCAGTAGATTCGATTGCTCATCTTCCAGCTCAGCAATCTTCGCTTGATCGGCCTCTGCTTGACTCTCAAGTTCGGTAATCCTCTCGTTAGCGGCATTCAGTTCGGTATCATCACCAGTGCAACCAGCAAGTGGTACGGCGGTCATTAGCAAGGCTAGGAACAAAGCAACTGCTCTTGTCATGCTTCTTGGGATGTATGTCCGTAGACATACTTTTTCCCTGCATCAAGCATCATTCCGACCGCAATCACCATGTTCATCCGCCTGTCTGACGCGCCATGCAGTACCGTATCGTCAGATCGAAGACCCTTGAGGGCCTAGAGGAAGATGTCAACGCAGCGATGGTCGAAGGATGGGCCGCAACTGGAGGGCCAACTGCCCTTCCATTCGGCTTTGCCGGATACTTCCAAGCGTTGATCCGAGATTGACTTACTCGACGGATACAGTCCATCCACGTTCGTCGGGGATCCGCCTCTGCTGGATGCCAGTAAGTTCGTCGTATAGGATCCGAGTAATCGGGCCGACTTCTCCATCGCCGAAGTTAGCTATCCTATCACCGTGCTGAATCGAGCCGATAGAGGAGATCACTGCTGCCGTACCAGCACAGAAACACTCGTCAGCGTTCAGCGCGTAGTCTACATCGACCTTCTCCTCACGGACATCGTAGCCCATGTCCTTCGCAATCTCGATGACCGATGCTCGGGTGACTCCCGGTAGTATGGTTCCGGTCAATTCGGGTGTTGATATGACGCCGTCATTGACACAGAAGAAGTTGGCTGCCCCGACCTCCTCGACGTACCTGTGGTGAACGGCGTCGAGGTAGATGATTTCGGCGAAGCCCTGAGCTTTGGCGTCCTTCGAAGGCACCATCCCGGGTGCGTAGTTTCCAATCGCTTTGACACCGCCCGAGCCGCCAGGGGCAGCGCGGTGGAACTCGTCAGAGACCTTCAGGGAGATCGGCTTGAGGCCGCCCTTGAAGTAGGGCCCTACTGGGGAGACATAGACTAGGAATGTATACTCAGGAGCAGGGGCAACTCCGAGTATCGCACCGCTACCCATCAGTAGAGGGCGGATGTAGAGTGCTCCCTTGCCAATCGGGGGAATCCAGCGGGTGTTTTCGATAACGGTCCGGCGGACCGCATCGAGAAACATCTCTTCAGGTACGACTGGAATACCGAGACGACTCGCACCGCTCTGCATCCTCTTCGCATTGCGCTCGGGCCGGAACAGCACGATGCTTCCGTCAGTAGCTCGCTGCGCCTTCAGTCCCTCAAACAGACCCTGGCCGTAGTTGAGCACCCCAGCAGCCGGTGAAATGCTAAGATCCTGAAAGTCCTGCATCACTCCAGGACTCCAGTTCTCGCCTTCTTCGCAGTGCGCGATGTACATTCGATCAGTCTTCTGGTAGCTGAATATCATGCTGTCCCAGTCAATGGCTGGGCCGTCATTATCCAACACCAATGCACCCCGATTATGACGCAGGTGAGGGGGTCGGCTTTCAACGGTTCCGCTCTCACTTGTTCCACTATTGTTTTGGGCTTCCGCACTAACATAGATTGAAGGCATCTGAGCACAGCCTGAGGCTAAGGGACGACCATGCAGTGGGAGGAGGAGATGTGCATTGTCTCGGGCTCCTATCAGTCGGGCGAGGGCAAGCCCCACCGGACCACCGTGGAGCTGTGGTGCCGGGCTCGCTCCGGGCACTCGGTCACCCTGCTGGTGAATGGGCTCCGACCATATGTCGTAATCGCACTGCCCGGCAAACCACGACCAGCTTCCGAGGCCGATTCGGCACTGGATTATCTACGGAGCAAGGATTGGGCAGTCGACGTCACCCCAATCGGCGATAAGTGGACCCCTGACGGTGACAAGCCGCACTGGAAGGTCGAGGTTCCACAACCCTGGATGATTACTAGAGGCCCGAATATTAGGAAGATATTGAAGGAGAGTTGGGAGGTCAGCAGCGCCGACATATTGTTCGAGCGTAGGTTGCTGCTGGACTATGACCTCGGACCACATATCTCTGCCTGCGGCGAGGTACTCTGGGCTGGCGAGCGTGCACCGGTCGAGGCCCGTGACGATGACACTGGCGATCGCACCACCGCTGCCGGGCGCATTGCAGAAGCCGGTGGCTCGGGGCTGTATCCCACTGACATGGTCGTCTCATGTAATTTAGAGGGTCTCGCCAAGGTAGAGCCCTTCCGCACCCCCTTCGTCTCCTTCTCGTTTGATCTAGAGACCAGCATCCAGTCGAACAGGATTCTATGTGCCGCTGCCGTCATCGACAGAGGTGGCGAACGCAGTGAGCACACCTTCCGGGGCGAAGAGGGCGACATCATGGAGGGTCTAACCAGTCTTGTGCGCTCGGAAGACCCCGATATTATCACCGGATACAACATCGACAACTTCGACCTGCCTCGGATGGAGGAGAGGGCTGACGTCCTCGCAGGTCGCTCTAAGATGGAGGTCGCTACTCTGTTCGGCTGGGGAAGGGTCCCAATGCTCCAGAGCCAGAACAAGAGGCTGTCTCCTAGCCGTCAGCAGAACCGCGTCTGGCGGATTCCTGGAAGGATCCCGCTGGACGCGTGGTGGCAGGCACGCCAGACGCTGCGACCGCAACGCGAGTCGCTACGCTATGTCTCCAAGCTGCTGTGGCCCGACGACGAAGACAAGCACAAGCTCGACATCGACGCCAGCCAGATGGACCGGGAGTGGGCCGAGCGCCCCGACGAGGTCCTCGAGTATTGTGTGCGCGACACCGTGCTCCCCCTTGACATACTTGGGCGCCTACAGTCAGTAGCGCGCAAGGAGGCACTGGCCTCGGTATCGCTGACCACGGTCGAGACCGCCTCGGCCGGGACCACCAGCCAGTGGATTGACTCGTTGGTCATTAGGCTGGCCGACCGCAGGGGCGTGGCCGTGCCTACGACCATCTCAGGTCCGCGTAGGAGGGACCAGATAACCGGCGGCTACGTGCACGAGGTGGATGCCGGAATCAGCCCGTGGGTCGTCGTACTCGACTTCAAGTCGATGTACCCCTCGATTATGATAGCCAACAACATCTGTTCGACGACTCTCGTCAGAGACGGTGCCACTGATGACTCGCACAGCGTCTCACCGACCACCCAGACCCGCTATTTGTCCAAGGACGAGCGGACTGGGCTGGTCCCGCAATTGCTCGAGCAACTGATGCAGAGCCGTGACAAGCACAAGGCCGCCCTGGTTGAGGCTAGAGCGGCTGGCGACGAGGCCGAGGCCTTCCTGCAGGACCAGCTGCAGTATGCAGTCAAGATTCTGATGAACTCGTTCTACGGGGTCTTCGCTTCGAGCTTCTACCGCTTCACTCACCCCGATCTCGGCGCTAGCATCACTGAATGGGCCCGCCACAACATCCGAGGGATCATTTCTCAAGTGGAGAATGATGGTCACGATGTAGTCTACTCCGACACCGACTCGATCTTCGTACGTGCGCCCGTAGACAAGCAGGCCCCAATCAACCGCCCTGACGAGGGCGAGGAAAGCATAGTCGAATGGGAGGGGGCGAAGGGAGAAACCCTACAGTTTGGTGAGCGGTTGGCCGAGCGCTTCACCCGTGAGGGCGCCGAACTCGAGTTTGAGACAGCTTTGTCGGCATTCTTCAGTCACGGCGCTAAGAAACGCTACGTCGGACGCGTCGTGTGGCCGCGAGAGGAGATGCTAATCCGTGGTTACGAGGTTCGCAGGACCGACTCTTTCGCTTTGCTTACTAGTACCATGACTGAGATGTTCGAGATGATACTGGACGGCGAGGAGTGGGCTGCTGTGGAGATGACCAAGGCAGTCATTGACGATGTGAAGGGGCGTAAAGTCGATGCTGCTGACCTTGTCATCAGTCGCTCCTGCAAGGGCACACTGAGGCGCAACGGAACGGTAGATTTCTCCAAGGTCTACAACAATCCAGACGGCTTGCCCTACGTACGCGCGGCGAAAGAAAGAATCAGACGTGGTCTACCGTTCACACCAGGGATGAAAGTAGGATACATTGTCATTGATGCTAAGTCGAGTCCAATGATCGTAGAACCCTGGCTGGTCGATGAGATTGGCGAGGACCCACCGAAGTACGACCCCGACTACTACGCTAGACGACTAGCCAAGTCATTGGGCAGAATCACCGAGGCCTTCGGCTGGAGTGAGGCAGAACTGATGTCAGGTTCCCGCCAACAGTCCATTTTCGACTTCTAATCGAGGCATTGGAGGCCTATTCAATGGCCAAGTGCCGAACTCCAAGTAGCGCAGGGTTGATTTCAGCCGGTCTTCCAGACCGGGTTGATGACTAGCCTGCGCAAGTTGACCCCGATGCTCGCCGCAGTACTCATCTGCTCCTCAATGGCGGGCTGCCTCGACGTCCTGACTGGCAACGACTCACCCACCGCTATGATGTCCATCGACCCCTCTGAGAATATCAAGACCGGCGAATCTGTAACCTTCAGCGCCGTGGGCTCGTCCGACCCCGACGGCGACTCGATGACCTTCACCTGGACCTTTGGAGATGGCAACACTGGCACCGGTCTGACCACCAGTCATTCCTACGCCCAGCCTGGTGACTACACCGTCCGTCTGAACGTCGGTGACGGCTCCCACGAGGCCTCGGCCAGCATGACCATCACGGTGCTCGATGCCTCGGCCCGCGAGCCGCACGCTGAGATTACCGCTGCTAAGGATGACGACTGTGAGGGCGAGGAGCCCCCTGGGGGTGACTTCGTGCTAGTCTGGGTCTGCGATGATGACAAGGATATCAACGATAGAGAAATCAGCGTCTCGACCACGGTGACGCTGGACGCCTCCGAATCATGGGCCGGTTGCGATCCCGACGACTCCAACTGCTACGCTGAGGAGTATCTCGTCGAGTACAATTGGGACCTCGACACCAACACCGACTCGGATGGAGATGGCAACCTTGAGAACGATGTCGATGCAACTGGCGAGACCTACGATTGGGAAGACCTCCCTGCAGGTGCCTGGGACATCCGTCTCACAGTCAAGGACGACAACGGATACGTCGATCACCACGACTCCACATTGTACGTCAACTACCATGGGGTTTGGAAGGACTTCGAAATGGACCGTCGCATCCAAGAGCCAATAGTCATGACATGGCAGTATCCTGTCACGTATGACGAAGAAACCAAGGACAGGATCAGATATGTCAGAATCAAGCTAACGTATCCCGCTGAGGATGACGATCAGATTGGTGGCGGGATTGGACAGACCACAGCAAACAAGTTGGATCTGTACATGTACAACAGCACCGAAGACGAGATTGCCAACACCTCGTCAATTGACGATGAGAGCAGGGACGCTGGAGACTGTTCTTCCGAGGACCGCTGCGTGTGGATGGTCATCGGTGGTTCGACGGTCAGAGGTTACGAGCCGGGTGACTGGACCACTGATATTGTGAATGAGGAGTCTCACACCACTCAGGTTAATCGCATGGTGGTCGAGCTGCAGTATCGCTAGTGCCCGCGTGCTTTACGCTATGCTGCCCGGAAGTGCCCCCATTTTACAGAGGGGGTGAGATTCATATACGGCCCATCGGTCGGCGGCACACTCAGAAGGTGTACATTATGGGTTCACAGTGGGAAGATAAGAAGAAGCCGCATTTGAATATAGTATTCGTTGGTCACGTGGACCACGGTAAGTCAACGACCGTTGGCAGACTACTGCTCGACAGTGGTCATATCGAGCAGCACGTGGTTGACAAGTTCGAAGAGGAAGCAAAGGAGCGAGGAAAGGCCGGATTCGGTTTCGCCTATGTGATGGACGGACTGAAGGAGGAGCGCGAACGTGGAATCACCATCGATGTCGCTCACAAGGAGTTCTACACTCCGAATTATTACTTCACCGTCATCGACGCACCAGGTCACCGCGACTTCGTGAAGAACATGATTACCGGCACCAGCCAGGCTGATGCCGCTGTGCTGAACGTTGCTGCCAACGACGGTGTCAACGCTCAGACCAAGGAGCACGCCTTCTTGGCCCGAGTTCTCGGTGTACAGCAGTTGATTGTCAATGTCAACAAGATGGACATCAGCGGTGTAGACTGGTCACAGGACAAGTACAACAGCGTTGTTACTGAGGTCACAAACCTCCTGAAGATGGCTGGATTCAAGACCGATGAAATCCCCTTCATCCCATGCAGCGCATTCGATGGTGACAACATCTACAACAAGAGCGACAAGTCACCTTGGTACAGCGGACCGACTCTCTTTGAGGCCATTGATGCAATCAATATGCCTCCGAAGCCCACCGACATGCCTCTGCGCCTACCGATTCAGGACGTCTACAAGATTAGCGGAATCGGAACTGTTCCGGTCGGCAAGATCGAGACCGGCGTCCTGCAAGTAGGCAAGACGGTCATGTTCAATCCGAGCCAGCAGTCAGCCGAGGTCAAGAGCATCGAGATGCACCACACCAACGTCGACAAGGCAGAGCCGGGGGACAACGTCGGCTTCAACGTGCGCGGCCTATCAGCTGATGATATCCGCCGAGGCGACGTAGCAGGGTACACCGATACCCCGCCTATGTTCGTTCGCCACGACGAGACCTTCGTCGGCCAGATTCAGCTGATGGACATCCCGAAGGCAATCGGCGTCAACTACACCCCGGTGTTCCACGCCCACACCTCTCAGGTGGCAGTCCGCTTTGTCGACCTGCTGGAGAAGACTTCGAAGGGTCAGAAGGAGGCCAACCCGGCCTTCTTGAAGACTGGAGATGCGTGTCTCGTACGCTTCGGACCGACCAAGCCAATGGCGATTGAGCAGATGGATGCGTTCCCACAACTCTCTCGCTTCGCTATCCGCGACATGGGTAAGACTGTGGCCGCTGGCGTCTGCATGAAGATCGAGAAGAAGTGATTCGGTTAGTGGTGAGTTGATGCCAGTCGTCACCACCATCAAGCTGACTGGAGAGAATCATTCTGATGTCGACGGTGTCTGCGGACAAATCAAGGCGATCTCAGAGGAGACCGGTGTCAACCTGCGTGGACCAATACCACTACCTACGCGCAGATTAGTCGTTCCTTGCCGCAAGAGCCCCGATGGAGAGGGCGCCGAAACTTGGGACCACTGGGAGATGAGGGTCCACAAGCGCTTGCTCGAACTGGTCACAAACACCGCGAAGGATGAGAAGGCGCTGAGAAAGGTCCTCAGGATTCCTATTCCAGACTCGGTGACTATTGAGATCAACCTGCGCAACCTAGGCTAGACTGCCCATCGGATCCCAAGCTGGTAGCACTACCGGATCAGTCTCCAATCCTGCTTGCATCTTCTCGTTTAGGTATGAGGTCGGAGCGGCTATCTCGAACATGTACTGGTCGTACCAGCTGTCGTTCATCGTGTAGTAGCCTTTCTGACCGGTATCCGAGCCCCACGAGTTCTCTACGCGCCAGCGGCGCGGTCTGCCGTTTACCACATCGACTCCAGTGAACAGCATCGCATGTGTCATCATGGTCTGGTTGTGGCGTAACCTGTCGGCCTTGTCCATACCGTATTCGACCCCGTAGAGTCCTTCAACATCGAACAAATCAGCATCCCAGAGTCCCCTCTTGCGATCCATCTCTTTGCCGACATCGCACCCCATCCATACCGGCACGCCGTCCTCAAGCAGCTTCTGGGTGATTGCCTTCATCTCCTTGCTCGGCACGTTGAGGTAGACCACCGGGGGCCCGCCAGCGACATTCTGTAGGAAGTCCACGGTGTAGGTCTGGTAGTACTCATTGCGTGGATCATTGACAATACAAACGTAGTCCTCCCAGTCAATGTCGACAAACTCGGCGGCGAACTGCTGCGGCGTCATTCTACCATTTCGATGAAAATCACCGTCCTTGTCGCGCCACTGCCAGTTGAAGGTCTTCGGAGGAGTTCCGAGATGGATGCACAGCATATTCCAGATATCCGCTATACGCTTCTCTTTGTGCTCGCGAGCTTCCTCGACGCTGCCACCACCATCGACAATTGCTCTGATTTCGCACGCCGAGCTCCGTAGTATGTTCTTCAGCTCGGCATTCATCCAACGAGTTGCGCTGCTGGAGTTAGACTCAGGGTAGGCCGACTTTGGGACCAGCCCGTGCTTGCGAATCAGGTTCGTCGCCATGTTCCACTGGCCGCCGTCACCTATCGGATCAGAGAGCAGAAAATGGATGGTACGGTCATCAACCGGACGGTCCGAGGTCTCGATGATCGACTCAAGCAGGTGGTTAGCGCGCTCGAACTTGTCCCAGAAGTGGATGTGGGCCTGACTGAACTCGAAATTCTTGACTTTCATCTTCTTCATCGCCCCGACCCTGAGCAGGTTCAGAGTGGCGAAAAGCCAGCACCGACCACTCCTCATTTGAGCCGTCACCTTCCAGTCGTCCAGTTTGGTGCTGAATGAGTCGTCGATGTCCTGGACAAGCTCTCTATTCAGAGTCAAATCCGGCAACTGGACGTTAGTGACTGCGTTCTGAGCGACTTTGTTCGATGATTCAGCATCGAATCCTTTTCTGAGTTCTGCTACTTGCTTCCTAGTGATTGTTTTACCCATTGGCTCACCTTTGGTGAGCCACTTTGAAATCAGGCGACACTAAGTCATTGGCCTCATAGTGGAGCTGGCTCGGCCAGACCGGCGGCGATGAGGTTGTCAGCAATCGGGGCCGGACATGATTCCACATCGCCAGCGGTTAGGGTGATCTCCGAACCATTCTCGGTGATGATCGGCTCAGTGAGATCCTGTAGGATGAGGATTCGGCGCAATCCACTCTCCTCTGGTGTCGGCTCCGGTGGTGGAGCAGGAGAGGCTGCTCCGGTGGCGCGGCCAGGAAAAGCATCGATCTGACGAATTCTATCCTCCTCGTCAAATTCAGGATCCTCCCAGTTGCTACTGTCCGGGGTGTCATCTACAGCGGGTGTCTGCTGAGACACTGTCTCTTCCTGCTCGACAAACTCAGTTAGAGGTTCGTGCCCACCGGCCTTGGAAGGGCCCGGAATCTCTACGCTGGAGCCACGCAGTAGGGCGTTCCAAGAGACTTCGTGCTTGTACTTCTCCACGAGATGACCTATTCCAGAGTGGTAGGCTCTCTCAGAGGGATCATGTCTCTCCCAGTCAAGGCTCTGAAAACTCGCTGACATACTCATCGCATCGCCCTGTGGTGACTTCAGCAGGTTCGAGAGCACGGCGTGTTGAGTGAAGGCGTTGAGGCGCAGGCGAGTCAGGTCACTGACGCAGGTCCGTATTGTGCCGAGCCTGCGCGACTTGAGCTGGGCCTCGGCAGTCATGCCCCTGTCTCTGATGGTCTCGGCCAGATCGGCCTCCAAGTGTTGCAGGAGTTGACCGACGGAGGACCAGAACGCCGGGACCGGGAGATCGACAGGGATGGCTTGTGACTTCTGCTTGCGAGCGAGCTCGAAAAGAGACTTCTCAATCGAGAGCAACTGATGCTTGTTGAGCCTAGGTGAAGCATCTTCCTCATCCATCAGAGCAACCCGTCACGAGTGGGACGCAGGAGATTATTGAACAATTCCTCACAACCCGCCCCAACAGCCCCCGAGGCGCGGGTATCAAGAGCCAAACTTCCCTAGCAGCGCCGCAGGTGTACCCGAGTGGTCAAAGGGGTCGGGCTCAAGATCCGATGCGTAGTGCTTCGCAGGTTCAAATCCTGCCACCTGCACCACTAACGCTTACAGGATGTCTATCAAGGCCTTGAGAAGTTCGACCGAACCCTCGGTCCCACGGGCGTCAGTCAGTAGGTCAGCAGCCTCGGCGACCCCCTCGTAGGCGTCGTTGACAGCGACTGAGGAGCCGCACATCTCGAACATCGATACGTCGTTTGGCGCATCACCACAGACTAGTACATTCCGAGGGTCGATCCCGCGCTGTTCGAAGGCCACTCGCAGCCCTGAGGCCTTATCGACTCCGGGGGCTGTGATGTGGATGGCGAAACCCGTCGAGACGACGATGAGGTCGAACCACTCGGTGTATGCGAGAAGTTGACACATCAGTTCCGCATCCTCCTTTTCGTACAGACACCACTCGGTCTCGCGCCAGCGATTCGATTCGATTCCAACAGCATCGAAACCTTCGATTTGGGTCCCCAGCCACTCCGCGGCGTCCCTCGCTCTCGAACCGTCCGCTAGTGCTACTATCTCACGCCCCTCGCCACTATCCCACACCATGCCACCATTCTCGGCGACGATGAATCCGGAAACTCCCAGAGATTGCTTGATTGGGGTCACATTAGGTAGCGTGCGTCCCGAGGCTAGAGACACCGTCAGCCCTCTGGCCTCGACCTCGCGAATCAGTGGGATGAGTTCTGGATGGTAGCCGTTTGCGTCCATCAGGGTACCGTCGACATCGAACACGAGCATGTCCCATTTACGGTCCTTGGGCAGTTCGACCATGAGGCTGCGGGGCAGTAAGAGACTGATGACTCCACCGCCTGAGAATGAATCATCATGTTCAAGCGGGACTGCTAGATGGCCTGTTTATGGACGAGGAACGAGAGGAGTTCCTCATACTGGATGATGATGAAGAGGATACCCCGGTTTCTAAGAAACCGGAAGAATCCCTCGTCCTTCCATCTATGCCTAAATTGCCATCTCTGAAGATACCGGGCTTCCTCCGATCCAAGGCCAGCAAGAAACCCGAGCCGAAACCAGAGTCATCGATAGAAGCAGTAGCTGAATCGGCAGCAGGTGTGCTCGATGCAGACCTTTCTGTAGACGGCGTCCATGAGTTTGAGTGGGGCATCAGGGGAATGGACTGCCCCGACTGCGCGATGAAGGCGAAGAGAGCGGTCAGCAGGTTACCGGGCGTCGAGCAGTGCAGAGTTTCAGCCACCGAAGGTTCCGTCAGACTCTCGCTCGATGTTGGCAAGGGACAGGTGTCTCGAGCCTCATCAGTGCTTGAGAACCTTGGACACAGCCCAGAGGCGGACTGGGTTAGCGTCGTAGGTCTGACTCCCAGAGAGGTCGCCACCAGACTGGGAATCGAACGCCGGGCACTGAGGTCTTCTCTGATGGACATCCCAGGTGTTCTGAACGTCCGTCTCGATGACGGTAAGATTGAGCTGCAACGATTGTGGCTGAGTGATATGGGCCTCAGGGCGATGTCCGAGCAGCGACTCGACAAGGTCCTCGGTTCGGATTACAACCTTGTCCCCTCAAAGTCTTCCAAACTCAGGCCTGATCAGATACGCCTACTCGGAGCAGCGATGACTGTACCGTTGATACTAGGAGTCATTGCCATAGAACAGATTCACGCTATTCCTGACATGATGGCTGCGATGATAGGAATCTTCGGCGTACTGTTCGCCGGCTATCAGATGTTTCAGGAGGCCATTGCCAGCATCCAGAACAGGGTGCTCGGTTTCCAGATACTTACCTCTCTCGCAGTCTTCGGTGCGGTATACCTGCAGGAATGGGCAGAGGCCCTGATGGTGGTCGGCCTAGTCGGCTTCGCTGCCCATCTCGAGGAAAGGGCTCTATTCAGGGCTCGCGAGTCAATGCAGGGCGGTTTGGACAGGCTTCCACGCAGGGCGCGGTTGCTAGAGAGCAAACCCGTGGAGAGCGAGGGACGCAAACTGAATGTGATGCAATCCTCCTCCCGATCTTTGACGATGGCAAACTGCCACGATGAGGAACTGACTCCTGTCGAGGCCATCGAGCCTGGCGACATGGTCGAGGTCCGTTCCGGTGAGGTGGTCCCTGTTGACGGCATCATCGCCGAGGGCACTGGCTCGATTGACAGAGCCCCACTGACTGGCGAGCCGATGCCGGTATCAGTCAAACATGGGGACATGGTTGAGGCTGGTTTGGTACTTGTCCGAGGCCCCCTCGTTATCCGCGCTCAGGCAAGTGGGGACGACACTAGACTTTCCAGCCTGATTGATCTAGTCAGACAATACCGGGACCAGCCGACTAGGACCCAGAGTTCTATCGAGAGCTTCACTGCCATCTGGGTTCCTCTGGTCATGATAGGCGCTCCTGCCATCGGATTCCTAGTAGCGGGCGCTACCTCGAAGGCCATATTGGTCACTCTACTTCTGTGGGTGGTCTCATGCCCCTGCTCACTTCTGCTAGCAGCTCCAGTGCCTCATGCCGCAGCGCTTTCTGCCGCTTCCGCCTCAGGACTCGTCGCACGTGGTGGTGATGTGTTGGAGGCGGCAGCTGGAGTCGAGTTGGCTTTACTCGACAAGACGGGAACACTGACTAGCGGCCAACCACGGATGACAGGCCTGTTTGTCTCTGAGGAGGAGAATGAGTACAGGGCTCTGCAGATTGCCGCCGGCCTAGAGCAACGTTCCAATCACCCTTACGCGAGGAGCATCATAGCACTTGCAGAGGAGCGCTCGCTGAAGGCCAGCAACGTCACCGATCTGACTGACGGCGACGCAGGGGTCAGCGGCAAGTTGCGTGGCCAAGAAGTGATGTTGGGTCGCGCTGACTGGCTGTTGGAGCACGGCGTCGAGATTCCCCTCGACGTGGACTCTGCGTTGACCGGTTCGAGGAAGGCCGGTCACGGCTCCAGCGTGCTTGCCATCGACAGGCGCGCTGTGGCCGCATTCGGATTCGCGCACGATGACGCCCGCGAGGGCGTCGACGAGCTGATAGCTGCACTCAGAGCGAACAATGTCACAGTCGAGATTCTGAGCGGAGACGAGCAGGCCAGCGTCGAAGCGTTCGCAAAACCCCTCGGAATACCATCATCCTCATGCAGGGGCGGTGTTGATCCCGAGGGCAAGGCTCAGTGGGTCTCCGAGCGCTCTAAGGCCCGTCGAACTTTGATGGCCGGAGACGGCTTCAACGACGCCGGAGCGCTTGCCGCAGCGGATGTGGGCGTGGCGGTAGGCAGCGGCGAACAGGTCAACCTAGACGCAGCTGACGTACTGATACCAGGCGAGGACCCGAGGGCGCTGGCCAGATTCATCGAACTCTCAAAACGGACTCGCAGAGCAGTCTCCACTAACATCGCAATCTCAGTGGGCATTACGATGCTGCTGGTCTGTGTAGTACTGCTTGGCTGGGAGATTAAGTTGGCAGCAGGAGTAGCTTTGCACGAAGCCAGTGCTCTTATCGTCATACTCAACGGCATGTGGGTCACTGGGACTGGGCCTCAGAGGATGACCACAATAGTGGACTTGGCTCGGGATTTGCGTAATGACTTGGTGGAGGCATTGAGGGTCGCAATAGGCAGCGCAGACAAAGACTCGTCTGCGACCGCTTGATTAACCCGGCCCGGAATCGAGGGCCATGGCGGATTCAGTCGAGGTCGAGTCACAGTACGCGCCACCCCTCGCAGAATGCGCTCACTGCGGACACATGCTCCCTCAGGGCTTAGGTGAGAAGGAGTGCAAGGTATGCGGTGCTGTCTGCCGCGTCGGCCACCAGCCCACGGTGGACTCCCTAGCCGATGAGGCACTTCCCTGCCCCCACTGCAACACCGTCGTAGTCGCTGGCACTGACGAGAGGCCTGTGGAGATGACCTGTGGGGCCTGCATGAACTCGTTCACCCTGACTCCTAAGATTATCAAGGTCGAGATTGATTGTCCAGGGTGTGAGAGGACGTTGAGAATCCGACCTAGGCCCGGGACGCGCGAACTCAAGTGTCCTGCCTGCGAATCAGGGTTCAACGTCACCTTCTAGCCCGGTGACTCCGATAGTCTCCTCAAACCGCTTTTATCGGCCGATTCCGACCCTTCGCTCTCAAATACTCTGAAACGAGCGACAACTCGGGGATGGGAACCCGTGAGTGAGAGCAAGTCACCAGATGACAACGATA